>ERZ1673695.416-NODE-416-length-67878-cov-14.810964_pt1 | contig 67878 bp, 57 predicted proteins | sample MGYA00580225_ERZ1673695 | MGnify/ENA primary metagenome ERZ1673695 (study PRJEB41218, sample SAMN15661739) | gut metagenome | host: Homo sapiens | place: Canada: London | collected 2015-08-20/2019-03-30 | study: EMG produced TPA metagenomics assembly of... | reverse complement strand
ACCTACGATGATTATGATTTAACCATGACGAAAGATTTCTGGAATACGTTCATGGCGGAATGAGTTCATCGGCACCGGCGTGCAAAACTGCGCCGAGGCCGCCCTTTTCCGCAGAAAAATGGGGGTATTCGCAATGAGAAAAAAATTTCTGACCGTTTTTGCACTTCTGCTCCTGCTGCTCTGCGCCTGTGCGCAGACAAAGAAGGAGCTTACGTTCGAAGAAAAAATGGAGCTGCCCGGGTACAGCGAAGATCCGGATTATTTTAATTCTCCTATCAAAACGTTTGCCAAGTATGAAAAACATCTCATTAAAGAGGGAAAAGATTATGCCGCCGCCATCATACGCTGCGATAAAGTAATACATTATCTTGTCAACCATAAATTCGATCAGGAGCAATATGGCTTTGTCTCCTTTTCCACCGGCAACACGGTGACGGTTACCAAAATTATAAGGAGTGCAGGTGCGCCGGACGTTTTCACAGAAGACATGCGAATTGAATTTTTCCAGCCGTATGGATATCGCCCGGAATCCTCGGAAGAATTTGACTGGTACTTTATTAAAGAGCTCTGCATGACAAGAAAGGATTTCACCTCGCTGGACAACGGTTTTCGCGTCCCCATTCAGCTGAACGGAGATTATCATTTCTTTATGCGCGCCTCCGATCAGGCGATTGTTCCGCTTGACGAGGGCGAAGAATATCTCATTCTTCTAAAGTCAGACATCTCCCCGGAAAGCAATACAAGAAAATATTATTATGATCTTATTTGTCCTCTGAATGTTGAGAAATACAAAGACGTTTTCAACGGAAAGGGCGGCTTTTCTTTTCTCCTAGATGATTTAAACCTTTTAGAAGAGTTTTGGGACGCGTTTATGGATTGACCGCTTTCCTGTTTTCCTTCGTTCCGCGCGCTTAAACCAAGTTTCTGTTGAATTTTGCCGGGAAACGTAGTAATATACTTAGCGGTGTATTTTGCCGTATTTTACTAGGAACAGGAGTGTTTATATGAGTTCTTATAACAAGAAATGCGTTGAAGATATCGACGTAACGGGTAAGAAGGTTATCGTAAGAGTTGATTTTAACGTGCCGCTCAATGCGGAAGGTCAGATTACTGACGACAAGAGGATCGTAGCGGCGCTTCCCACCATAAAATATTTAGTCGATCATAAGGCGAAGGTCATTCTGGTTTCCCACATGGGGAAGCCGAAGGGCGAATACAATCCCAAGTATTCCATGGCGCCGGCCTCCAAAAGGCTCGGCGAGCTTCTTGGTACAGAGGTGATCCAGGCAAAGGACGTGATCGGTGAAGACGCGAAGGCCAAGGCCGCCGCTCTGAAAGAGGGACAGGTCATGATGCTGGAAAACGCGCGCTTCCATAAAGAAGAAGAAAAAAATGACCCGGCCTTTGCTAAGGAGCTGGCGAGTCTTGCGGAAATTTACGTGAACGACGCGTTCGGTACGGCGCACAGAGCGCATGCCACGACGGCCGGCATCGCGGATTATCTGCCGGCGGTCTCCGGTTATCTGATCCAGAAGGAAATCAGCATCATGGGGAAGGCGCTTGCAAATCCGGAGCGTCCGTTCGTCGCGATTCTCGGCGGTGCAAAGGTTGCGGACAAGCTGAACGTGATCTCCAACCTGCTTGAAAAATGCGACACGCTCATCATCGGCGGAGGCATGGCGTATACGTTCCTCAAAGCGCAGGGAAAAGAAGTAGGAAAATCTCTTGTAGATGCGACAAAAATTGATTACTGCAAGGAAATGATTGAAAAAGCGGAGAAGCTCGGCAAAAAGCTTCTGCTGCCCATCGATACGAAAGTGGCCGTAGCCTTCCCGGATCCGATCGACGCGCCCATTGAGGTAAAAACGGTTTCCGTTGACGCAATCCCGGCGGAGATGCAGGGACTCGATATCGGCGAAAAAACGGCGGCGCTGTTTGCCGACGCCGTGAAGAGCGCCAAAACAGTCGTATGGAACGGACCGATGGGCGTATTCGAAAATCCCGTGCTGGCGGAAGGAACGATTGCGGTTGCCAAAGCCATGGCGGAAACCGACGCGATTACGATCGTAGGCGGCGGAGATTCTGCCGCAGCCGTTAAGAAAATGGGCTATGCCGATAAGATTACGCATGTTTCCACCGGAGGCGGCGCTTCTCTCGAATTCCTGGAAGGAAAGGTTCTCCCCGGAATCGCGTGCCTTTTAGATAAATAATCATTTACAAGGAGCATAAACAATCATGAGCAGAACAAAAGTAATCGCAGGCAATTGGAAAATGAATAAAACCCCGGCAGAGGCCGCGGAATTTATAATGGAGCTGAAGGAATCCGTAAAAGGAATAAAAAACGAAATCATTGCAGCCGTTCCGTTCGTCTGCATTCCTGCGGCTCTGACGGCCTCGGAGGGCAGCAATATTAAAATTGCCGCGCAGAACATGCACTGGGAAGACAAGGGCGCTTATACCGGCGAGGTTTCCGGCGCAATGCTGAAGGATCTCGGCGTCGAATACGTGATCATCGGTCACTCGGAGCGGCGCGAATATTTCGGAGAAACAAACGAAACCGTGAACCGCAAGGCGCACGCGGCTTTCAAATACGGCCTGAAGCCGATTATCTGCGTCGGCGAATCGCTCCTGCAAAGAGACGAGGGCGTTACGGCGGAGCACGTCCGTTACCAGGTAAAGGTTGCGCTGAAGGATCTTAGCGCCGAGCAGGTCGAAACGCTGATCCTCGCATACGAGCCCATCTGGGCAATCGGAACGGGCAGAACCGCAACGACGGAGCAGGCGCAGGAGGTCTGCAAAATCATCCGCGATACGGTCGGCGAGCTTTACGGAAGCGAAACGGCGGAAAAGGTTCGCATTCAGTACGGCGGAAGCGTCAACGCAGAAACAGCGGAGGGGCTCTTCCGTATGCCTGACATTGACGGCGGTCTCGTAGGCGGAGCAAGCCTTAAGGTAAAAGATTTTACGATCATCGCAGGCGATCGTTCTTAAAAAAAGCGCGCAGCGGGACACATGGCAGCGAAACGCAGCAAATACGATTCTTATGATGATGAAAGCAAGGGCAGGCTGCAGAAGGTTTTCAAGCCTCTGCTGATTGCCCTTGCAATCGTTATTGGAATTTGCCTGCTTTGTCTGGCATTTGAAGCCGCAGGACTGTTTCCCGGCAGCCTTTTGAACCGGTTTGCCGTTTCGTCCTTCCTCTCGGATCAGTACGGCGGGGAAATCGTTTCCTTTGAACGCTATGACCAGGAATCCGGAAATTATATTTATAAATGCACCGTAGACGGAAAGCCGTGCGAAATCGGCGCAAAGGGGTTTAAAATCCGTTACGACGGTTATTATAACGATTACGGCCGGAACGTCTATTTTGAAGGCGTCGTGGAAAACGATCTGAGCGCTTTTCTGAATCAGAGGTGGGCCGAAAAATACACCGATAATACGGCGTCCTGGACCTGTACGATCGATATCCCGCTCAGTGATTCCGCATATCCTTCCGCGCAGACGGAGGACACGGAGGAAAACGAGGAACTGATCAAGGCCGCGCTCAAAGCATACGGCGGCAGTCTGTGCTTCACCGTAGAAGTCCGCGGAACAGAGCTTTCCATGGACGACTATAAAGGCGTGGTTTACCGCGCCGTCGATATCCTGCAGCAGGAAATGGACAACAGGCCGCAAAGCATGCAGATGTACTATTACCGGCTGAATGCAGAAGAGCCGGTGCTGCAATATGAATCGACCGTTCAGACGTTTCAGTTTAATTACAACGAAAGCGGAATCCGCCGGGCGACGGATCTCCACAGATACGTGGAGGTTCCCGGTGAACTGAAAACAAAAGCAAACATATATTATACTGTCAAACGGATTTTCCTGATCGTCGTTTCCGGAACGGTTATCGCGCTTTCTGTTTTATGGTGCGTCCGCAGATACCGAAAGCACAAGCGTTACAAAAATTCTGGCGTTTGACGGAGCGATACGTATGTGGAGTGGTTTTTTTGCGTAAAATTTCTGTCGTTTTTACCGGAGGGGGCTCTGCCGGACATGTCACCCCAAATCTGGCTTTAATTCCTATATTAAAAACTAAATTTTCAAATCTGGATCTCCATTATATCGGCTCGGAGGACGGCATTGAAAAAGAAATTCTGGCAAAGCATCCGGAAATTACGTATCACAGCGTGCGCACAGGCAAGCTCAGAAGGTATTTTTCCTGGAAAAATTTTACTGATCCGTTCCGCGTTATGGCGGGCTATCATGATGCCAGGAAGCTGATCAAAGAGCTCCAGCCAGCCGTTGTCTTTTCAAAGGGCGGATTCGTTTCGGTTCCGGTGGCGGCCGCGGCGCATTCCTGCAAGGTTCCCGTAATTGCGCACGAATCTGATCTCACGCCGGGGCTGGCAAATAAAATTTCGGCGCGTTACGCGACAAAAATTTGTACAACGTTTCCCGATACGGTCAAGGATCTGCCAAAAGGCGTCGGCGTTTATACCGGCTCGCCCATCCGCCCCGAGCTTTTCCGCGGGGACGCCGCACGGGCGCGGGCGCGCTACGCCTTTGACAGGAAGCCCGTCATTCTGATCATGGGAGGCAGTCTCGGATCCGCAGCGCTGAATAAAGCCGTTCGCGAGAACGTGCCCGTTCTGATAAAAACGTATAACATCATTCATTTATGCGGGAAAGGCAACATCGAAGAAAAATACAAGAGTTATGCGCCGTCCTACCGGCAGTTTGAATTTATCTCCGAAGAGCTCCCCGACGCGCTGGCGCTTGCGGATTTCGTTATTTCCCGCGCCGGTTCAAATGCGATCCACGAATTTCTGGCGCTGCACAAGCCCATGCTTCTGATCCCGCTTCCCCTCTCCGCGAGCCGCGGCGATCAGATCCTGAACGCAGAATCCTTTGAAAAAAGAGGCTACGCAATCGTTTTGCGCGAAGAAAAAATTACTCCCTCCACGTTTCTGTCCGCCATTTCCTATCTGGAAAAGGACAAACAAAAAATGATTGCCGCCATGGAGTCCGAGCAAAATACGAACGGGGCCAAAGCGATCGCGGAAATCATTGCAGAGCAGATCCGATGTTCACTGAAGCAATAGACGGCTCCGTATTTTCCTTCGAAACGGATCCCGCCGTTTTTTCTCCCGGAAAAATCGACGCCGGTACGCGCGCCATGCTTTCCGAAGCCGACTTGCGCCCCGGCGATAAAATTCTGGATCTGGGGTGCGGATACGGCGTCGTCGGAATTTGGGCCGCGCAAAAGGCGGGACCGGAAAACGTGGTCATGTGCGATATTTTACCGGCGGCGGTCGCACTGTCAAAGGAAAATGCCTTGCGAAACGGACTCGATGAGATCCAAATCATACAAAGCGACGGCTTCGAACGGATCGAAGCGCACGATTTCACGATCATTTTAAGCAATCCGCCGTACCATGCGGATTTTTCGGTTCCAAAGCGCTTTATTGAAGACGGTTTCCGCCATCTTGCGATCGGCGGCAGGCTGCTGATGGTTACAAAGCGTCTGGACTGGTATAAAAATAAGTTGACTTCTGTGTTCGGCGGTGTCAGAATAAAGGAAACGGACGGATATTATGTTTTTACCGCCGAGAAGCGGAGCGAGGCGCCGCCTCCCAAGGCCAGGAAAACACGGCATCTGTCAAAAAAGCTTGAAAGGGCCCGTCAAAATGAAAAAAATGTGGTTAAGAGGCGCAGAAGACAACACTGATCTTTATGCGGCGTTCCGAGGCAGCTTTTGCAGCGATACGGAGCGGGAGCTTCCGTTTGCGGTTTCCGGCTGCTCCTGGTACCGTGTGTTTGTAAACGGAACAGAGCTTACGGAAGGACCGGATCGGTACGACGATGCGCATCCGGTTTATAAAGAAGTCTCCTGCCGCGTCCGGCAGGGAGAAAATATTATTTTTGCCGTCGTGCACAGCGTCGGTATTCCGACCAGGATTTTGAAGAATACGGCTCCGTTTTTTGCCTGCGAGTCGCCAGGCCTTTCAATCGAATGGAGCTGTACGCGTCTGGACGCCTATGAGCGGAAAGTCCGAAGGATCAATCCGGAGCTCGGCTGGATGGAATGTCGTACCATCAAAGAGCTTCCGCCGGACGCGGCGTGGGAGCCCCCGGATTTTCTGGAGAAGGATCCGTACGGAGCCTTCTGCCGCGATTCCGCCAAGGCCGTCTCGCAGGTAGAGCTTGCCGCCGTTCCGATCGGCCGGGGCTTTCTGATGCAGCGCTTTGGCTACGAATACGATGACATTCCGGCAGCGTTTTACCTGCGCTCGCTGGAGCCTCCGGATCGTACGGATCGTCAGGGAGTTTGGTTCCGATTTGATCTGCGGAAAATCTGTCTGTTTCGCTTCGAGGCCGAAATTACGGCTCCGGCAGGAACCGTTTTTGAAATCGGGTATGCAGAGGCTCTGACCGACGGCCGCGTCGCCCCTTATATTACGCTTTCAGCGGGGACCTCCTGCAACCTTGACCGTTATATTCTGAAAGAAGGGCGCCAGACGTTCGGCAATCTTACTCCCCGCGGCGGAAGATATGCGGAAATTCACATCCTCGGAGATCCGGAGGCCGTAACGCTGCATTCCTGCCGCTTTTGGCAGAGAACGTACTTCCCGCTCATTACAGGTTCCTTTTCCTGCGGTGACGAGCAGCTGGATAAAATCTGGAAAACGGGCTCCGTAACGCTGCAAAGCTGCGCGGAAGACGCAATCACCGATAATCCGACGCGCGAGCGAGGCGAATGGACGGGAGACGCCGTATCCGCGCCGATGGATCTCATTGCCGCGGCATTCGGCGATTTTTCCCTGATCCGCAGAGCGCTGAAGCACAGCGCGGAGTGCGCCGGACCGGACGGCTGCGTGGCGGGCCTCTCCCCGGGCGGCGGACTCTGCGTTTCCTCGTATGCGCTGCAATGGGTTTCGGCGTGTAAAAGATATTTTACATATACGGGAGACGACGCTTTTTACAGGGAGGCGTATCCGGCCGCTCTGAAAAACATGGCATATTTCCGGGAGCATTATACGTCCGGTATCGGATTGGATCGAGAAATTCACTGGCTTTTTATTGACTGGGGATATGTTACAAACGACGGCCCCGGAGATTTGGCAGCACTTCTTCTGCTCTGCGGCGCGCTTGACGCCATGTCCGAGTGGAGCAGATGGATGTCCGATCCGGAGCGGGAAAAGGACTTCTCTGTCTGGAGAGAAGACGCCGCCGGCGTTATCCGGCGATATCTTTCCGAGCTGCAGTATGATTTTGGCCGCATCGGCCTGCACAGGACGGCGCTTTCCTATGGAGCCGGGCTGATTCCCCCGGAACACAGGCAGGCGGCGCTGCAGTCGATCAAGGAGCATTACCTGAATTGTTTTCCGAATCGAAAGGACGCGCCTCGCCTTTCCTCTCCCTCTGAAAACTGCCCGCAGCTGATCACGCCGTACTTTTCTCATTTTGTCTTTCCTCTTCTCTTCGAAGCGGGAGAAGGTGCGTTTGTGATTGAGCAATATAAAAAATGCTGGGGCTGGATGCTGACGCAGGAGGACGGTACCTGGCTGGAGGTTTTCGATCCGCGCTGGTCCCATTGTCACGAATGGTCCGGCTGTCCGACCTGGCAGCTGTCTGTGTATGTGCTCGGCCTGCGCCGCCGGTTTGATATTGAAACGAACTGCTTTGCGTACAGCGCGGCAGATACCGGCATCCGCGATGCGGAGGGAGCGATTCCCGCGGAGGGAGGCACGGTCCGGCTCCGCTTGCGCGAGGGGAAATTTCTTTCAATTTCCTCGGATGTCGATATCACAGTGATCCATGGCGCGAGGCGGATCCGCATTCCTGCCGGCGGCGAGCGGATCCTTTTAACAGAAAGTCTGGAGGAGGTTTCCAATGAAACAATATGAAAAGGTTCGCATCGGGCTTTACAGTGCCGGGCTGCGTGCCTATTGGGCGCAGTTCGAAGGCTTAAAGGAGCGTCTGGACGGATATAACGCATTTCTTTCCAGACGGCTGTCGGAGCTTGGAGACGTATATAACTTTGGTTTTGTGGATACGGAAGAGGCCGGCGCGGCGGCGGGAAATTATTTTCGGGAAAACGGAGTGGACCTTATTTTCGCTCACAGCGCTACGTATTTTACATCGTCCTGCGTTTTGCCCGTACATCAGGAATACGGCGCTCCCGTAATATTTTTGAATCTGCAGCCTACGGCGGAGATGAATTACGCTGCCTCCGGAACGGGCGAATGGCTTGCGCACTGCGTGGCTTGTCCCATTCCAGAGGTTTCAAACGCGTTTGAGCGCGCCGGGTTAACGGCATATTTCATAAACGGCCTTCTGGGGCAGGAGCAAGCTCCGGCAATTTCTCTTGCGGATGAAAATACTGCGGCGCGGCCGGAGGCGCTTAACGCCTGGAGGGAAATTCGGGAATGGGTGCTTGCGGCAAAAATCCGGAAAAATCTGGCAGGAAGCCGCTTCGGCTTCCTGGGCGGCTATTACAGCGGCATGCTCGATATGTACAGCGATTTTACGCTGCTGCAAAGCAAGACGGGAATTCATATCGAGATCCTCGAAATGTGCGATATTGCCAAGGCGCTGGAAAATATTACAGACGCAGAAACAGCGGAAATGCTGGAAAAAATCAACGCGTTTTTTGAAATTTCCGGCGATTCTCCTTCCGATCCGATCGCGCGGCGTCCTGAGGAAGCGCAGCTCCGCTGGTCTGCGAAGGTCGCCTGCGCGCAGCGGCGGCTGACGGAGCAGTATCGCCTGGATGCCCTCTCTTATTATTATCACGGGCAAGACGGCGGCTATTACGAGGAAATTCAAAGCGGCTTCATCGTCGGGAACTCTCTTCTGACCGCCGAAGGAATCCCCTGCGCGGGAGAAGGCGATATTAAAACGAATCTTGCTATGAAAATCTCGGATATCATAGGCTGCGGCGGCAGCTTCAGCGAAATCGTTGCGGCGGACTTTAATCGAAATACGATGATCATCGGCCACGACGGTCCGTTTCACGTCGCGATCGCCCGAAGGAAGCCGATTCTGCGCGGAATGGGCGTTTATCACGGAAAAAAGGGCAGCGGCGTTTCCGTAGAAGCAAAGGTTCGAACCGGACCGGTTACGACGCTCGGCGCGGCGCAGACCAGGACCGGATTAAAATTTATTATCAGTGAAGGGGAGGCAATGGATTATCCCGTTCTGCTGAACGGCAATACGATGACGCATATCCGTTTCGGAAAAGCGCCGTCGGAATATATGGATCAATGGTTCCTGGAGGCGCCGACGCATCACTGTGCCGTTTCCGTAGGGCATAATGCGCCCGTTTTTGCAAAGGCGGCCAAGCTGATGGGCATTCCTTTCGCAATCGTGTAAGCGCGCCGCTCAGCGCGGAAGCAAAAAAAGAGCCGCTCGCTGCGCATTGGCTGCACGGGCGGCTCTCGTCAAATTTAATTAAAAAAATCGTATCAGTACAGCGCGCGGTAGAGCGTAAGCAGAGCTTCCTCACTGACAGGCTCCGAAGCAATCACCAGCATGCTGTCCGTACGCGTTACCGTTCTGCCCGAGGCCTCCAGGGCGGCGGAGATGTCTACGTATTTTATGCCGTAATGATTGAATTCCGTTTCTCCTGAAACGTCAAGTCCCATTGTCTTTTCGGCAAATGCTTTCGGGACAAGCAGCCGCTGGCCGTCTCCCATGAATACCGCTTTCGTATTTGAGGAATCAAGCATCACCATCTCGCGCTGCACAAACGCATTGTACGAGCCGGCCTTGAGGACGATCATATCCTTGCTCAGCGCGTCCGGGATGCGGATTTTCATTTTGGACGTTGTGTAACGGTAATTAAATCTGTCGTTCGGCGCCGTATCACCCAGATCAATAAACTGCATGATGTCGCCGCCGTCCACGGAATTATCCGCCCATTTGAAATCAAAGGAGGATACCACGCCGATCAGCGACGCGGAAACCTTTATCTGGATATAATTGTCCTTCACCACATACTCGGCGCGCCCGATCTCTTCCATTTCCCAGGAATTGTTTACAAACCTCATAACGGAGCACGTGCTGCCGCTTTGCGTGCGGTTCAGAACATAATCGTAGCCGTACCAGCCCGTGCTTCTGTCGCAGTCCGAGTCGATAAACAGATTCATCCAGTTCGTACCGGACGGCTCCGTGATCTTATCCGCGCATTCAGCATAGAAATACACGTATTTTTCTGTTTTGGAAACCTTGCACACCGCGAAATCATTCCGCCCGGTTTCGTTCGTATAATGAAGCTGCCCTACGTACGACTCGGCATCGCGGTGCGCCGTATCTCCCGTGTAATCACGGTACTCCGGGCCTACGGCATACCACTGTCCAACGGAGCCGTTCAGATCGATGCCCTTCTGACCGAACGCCGTCTGCACGTTGCGCGAGCCCTTATACTGGCGGATATTCTGCGCCATCTGATAATAATAGTTATCATTATAAAGGCCTTTCACGGGCTCGATGTCCCTTGAAAATTCCGGATTAAACGCATCAACATAATAATGTCTCGTCCATTCGTTATTATCGGTAACGGTATACGTATTTGCGATCGTCTGGCCAACGGCCGCGCCCGCCTCCCATCTGCCGGCCCACCATTCGTTCCAGCCGATAAGCATGATCAGGCCGGGATCCTGCTCGATGGCATAATCAAACTGCTCTTCAAACGCATACCCTTTTCCGGACGAGCCGCTTTCATAAAGGGAGAAGCCGAAATCCGAATCAGTCGCATTGGCAGGCTGCTTTCCGTCATGATAGCTGCGGCCCGCATTCGTTCCAAAGCTCCCGTTCACCCAGAAGCCGCTCATAACAATCATCTGCTCAACATCGCCCTCGGGAGACTTTCCCGGCTTCTGCGGATACAGATCCGCCCACGGCCAGGCATTTTTTCCATCGGATTTTGTATACCATTCGCTTCCCGTATACGCCCAGCTCCTTCTGAATGTAAAGAACGAGCGGATTTCCTCCGGAAGCTCCTGATACATTTCCTCCGGAGCAAAAATCAGCGGTTTTCCATCATATTTGAACCACAGCTCCTCGTATCTGCCCCGGGAATAAAGGTTGTTCCAGAGCGCCATAAGAGAAGAGCGGGAAAGGTCGACCTCGTTTCCGCAGTGGAACATGATCTGCGGCGTCCGGTATCCCTCCTCACGCATTTTACTCCACACCTTAAGAATTGTCTCATACGTGCTTTCATAGGTCTGACCGTTCGTCGCGTCTATGAATATAAAGTCTATGCCGGCCGCGGTCAGCTGATAGGTGTGCTTTCTGATCACCCATTCATCGTCAGAGCGATAATATCCGAAATACGGCTCCGCCCAATAATGCGCAAAGCCAAGCGGTCCCTGCTGTATCATTTCGATCAGCTTGCTGCTGCCGCCCTCATAGTATGCTTTCGTATGATCGTAAATGGGCTGCGACGAGGTTCCGTCGTGCCAAAGGAAGTAAAAAATCCCTACCTTCCTGTCATTTACCGTATTGTTGCCGGTGCCGGTAAAACGGCCCTCATCATCGGTGCTCACCCAGGTATCGGCAAAAACATCTTTTGAATTCATCATGTTCGCTACCTCCATATTGTTTTCATATTCCAGACCGGATATTTTGATATCCGAAAGATATGCGTTATCCTGCATATGGTGAAGCCATATATTAAAATATCCGGCTTCTTCTATACTGTCCGCGATTGTATCGCTGATTGCAGGAGTATCCGAGCCGGGGGCATACAGGTTGATCCTTCCGTTTTCTATTTTCACAGACGCAAGCGCGGTCTTTTCGCCGCTGTCGTTCTCTGCGGAAACGGTGATCGTGTCCGTGTCCATATCATCCTCAATATACATGCGGCGCTCTTTTGAAAAATCAATGCCGTCCGGTACGTCCATATATGTTGTTTCCGGCCAGGCCCCCGTGCGCATGCCGATCCGATCCCTCTGGATCGCGATCCAGATGCCGGACTGCGTTGTGGCGTCGGCAGAAGCCTTGTCAAGGCGGAACCCGAAATAAAGCGCGTTCCACGGCGATTCCACGATGTCCGTGATTTGAACGGTAAACTCATAGTACGCCGTCGTGCCGTCTGCAAAGCTCCTGTTAAAATTCAAGGCGCTTACCGTTTCCTTTTGCAGCGTAACCGCAGCGTTTTCACTGCTTGCGTTATTCAGCCGAAAAAGCCCATCCTCCTGATTATACTCGTATACGGACGGCCCGCTGTCTGCGCCGTCGCCCAGACGCAGCGTCCGCGGCATGCTCAGCTCCGTAGTCGTATCCCATTCTGTCTGAGGAGGCTCGCTGCATCCGCACAGGAGGCACACCGTCAGAATTATGAGAAAAGATAACATGCTCAGATTTCGCCTCATACCATTCCCTTTCCTTTCCCTTCTTTATTAAGAAGCACATGCATGTTTTCTGCAGCGGCAAGCTCTGAATAACCGTATTTTCCAAGTTCCTGAAATACATGGGTTGGCGTGCCGGGAGCAGACGAGATCTCCTGGCAGAGCCTCTTCAGATCCCAATCGTAAAGGGTGGTATATTCATATCCCTTATAATGCGGTTTCCCCGCGATCAGCGCATCGGCATCGTAGTAATGAAACGCAAACGGATTTTGAGAGCTCGCCCCTTCGTATTTTATATTCGGAATATGATCAAAATAGCCCATAAAAATACCCTCTTTTCTTTAAATTTATTTTAAATACCGGCCGGAACGGCGTAACTCTCATCGCGCAGGCGCAGCCCCTTTTCATATCATACGTGTAAATAAGTATCTCGCATAGCGGAAAAGAACGCAATTTCATTGTTGCTTTAGGTGTAGACAAATCTTGCTTTTTGAGATACCATACCCTTTATAATTCAGAATTTCATTTTACACTGCGGAAGGAAAGCAAGGTGGAGACTCCATGGCATTTTTCTATGAGGAAATACACAGAGCAAAAAACGGCACGCCTTATGTAGATACGGAAATGACAGATGTGGATTACCGCGCGCATTACCACGAGGAGGTCGAGCTTATATACATTCCGGAGGGAACCGCAGAGGTGACGGTGGAAAATACGTGTACGCTCATTCATACGGGTGATATTGCCATTATTCTTCCGTACCGTATCCATAGCCTGCGTAATATTTCCTGCAGCCGCCTGTATATTTTCAAGCTGCTTTGCGCCGCTTTTGATTTTTCCTCCCTTTCTTTGCCCGAATATTTTTTATCCGAAAATAAGAACGAGCATGCCTGCGGTGTCCTGCGCGGCTTTCTGATGCGTCTTGTAAACGAGTCAAAACGGCCCGATTCCGACGCTTTGAAAGAGCTCGCCTTAAAATGCGCCGCCGATGAAATTCTTCTGAGTATCGCCAGTATACCGGGAGCCGGTCTTTCCGGCCAAAATCATATGAATATGCGGCATAAATACGCAAGTCTGCTGAATACTGTCAACGATTATCTGCAAAAGCACTATCGGGAAGAAATCCGTTTAGAGGACGCTGCCTTTGCCTGTCATTTTTCTTCCTATTATTTCGCGCATTGCTTTAAGAGGGCTGCCGGAATGACGTTTAACACATATCTTACGGAATTCCGGCTGAAGAAAGCGGCAGAGCTTATTAAAAGCAGCAGTAAAACACTGACGGAAATCGCCCTCGCATGCGGGTTCGCATCCGTCAGAACCTTTAACCGTTCCTTTATGAAGTTTTACAATATTACGCCAAGTCAGTTGAGAAAAAACAATATTTGACCATATGCAAAGCACTGTCCGCGCCGAAAAGGGCGGCTTTGACGCGTCACAGTGCAAATCGTACCATTTCATTTTCTTTGCTCTTAGCCGGCGAACAGGCGAGCCGCGCGTGACTTTTGCGGAAGAAGCGCAAAAAAATAAACCGGAGCAAAACGAACTTTGCTCCGGCGTGGGGTGGCTGATGGGACTCGAACCCACGACCCCCAGGGCCACAACCTGGTACTCTAACCAACTGAGCTACAGCCACCAAGAAATGCAAGTCACCCATGAAACCACGATCTTTCATAAGCAACAAGCGTATGCGATTATACGTCATCAAGCCGCTGCTTGTCAACTGTTTTTTGTAAAAAACGGCGCTGATTGCAAAAAACGAGCCCTCTTGATATACTAGTTATAAAATATTTCGGCGAAGGAGTTTTGTATGACGGATTTTACGATTATCTATTCGAAGCGCCGCACGATCTGCGCTGAAATCGGCCCGGATGGATCGGTAAAGATCCGCGCGCCGCAAAACATGAGGAAATGCGATATTCAGGAATTTGTAAAAAAGAATGAAGCTCGGATTGTCCGCGCAAGGCAAAAACAGGCCGCCCGCGCACAGGAAGCAGGCTGCAAAACTCTGACGGCCGAGGAAATTGCACAATTAAAGGAAAAAGCTCGCAATTTCATTCCAGCAAGGGTAAAATATTTTTCTGAGCAAATGGGACTGTTTCCTTCCGCAGTTAAAATTTCATCCGCAGTCCGGCGCTTCGGCAGCTGCAGCGCCAAAAACAGTCTGAATTTTTCCTACCGGCTGATGCTTTATCCGCAGGAGGCCGTCGATTATGTGATTGTTCACGAGCTTGCGCACATCGTGCACCGCAACCACGGAAAAGAATTTTATGCGCTGATCTCACGCTATCTTCCAGATTACAGGCAAAGGATTGCTCTTCTGCGGCGTTAGTCCGATCAAAAAATTTTCCCCGGCAGGATGGCCCGTCCGGGGAAAAGGCAATTTGTCATTCAATATCAAGCTTGTTTAGGATTTCTCTTCCCGCCTCGAGATCCGGTTCTTCGTCTGAGGCGTCGCTTTTCCCGCCGCTCTGGCCGTCCAGCTCCTCGCCGCCGTTCTGCGGTTCGTCCCCATCCTCGGCGCCGTCTGCGTCGTCCGCGTCTTCTTCGCGATCCGTCCTGGCGCAGCTTACGATCAGATTGTTTTCTGTCGTCCGCATCAGACGCACCCCGCTTGTGTTTCTTCCAATGGTGCTGATATCCGCTGCATGGATTCTGATAATTACGCCTTCCGTGGTAATCAGCATCACATCGTCGGCGTCGCTTACCATCATCATTCCGGCCAATTCTCCCGTTTTCTCGGAAATTTTATACGTAAGGAGACCTTTGCCGCCGCGCGACTGGATTCTGTATTCCTCAATATCGGTTCGCTTCCCGAAGCCCTTCTCTGTAATGATCAGCAGAGAATTTGCCGGATCGCAGATATCCATGCCAATAACATAGTCGTCGTCCCGCAGGGTAATTCCTCTGACGCCGATCGAGGCGCGTCCGGTCGCGCGCACGTCGGCTTCCGAGAAGCGAATCGACATGCCCTTTCTCGTTACAAGCATGATATCCCGATTCTCATCTGCAAGCCGTGCGTTGATCAGCTCGTCGCTCTCCCGCAGCTCCAGTGCGATCAGGCCGCCTTTTCGGATGTTGCTGTATTCTTTCAGCTCCGTCTTTTTAATAATCCCCTCTTTCGTGGCCATCAGGAGATATTTTCCATCCTCAAAGCCGCTGATCGGAATCATCGTGGCGATTTTTTCTCCGGCGCTCAGCTGCAGAAGATTTACAATCGCAATTCCCTTTGCCGTTCTTCCCGCGTCCGGAATTTCATATCCCTTCAGAGAATAGACGCGGCCGAAATTCGTAATAAACAGCAGCATATTATGGGAAGATGTGATCAGCAGATGCTCCACGAAATCCTCCTCGCGTGTGCTGAGTCCCAGGATCCCTTTTCCGCCGCGGCGCTGCGCCTTGTATGTGTCAGCAGGCGTACGTTTTACATATCCGAAGTGCGTCAGCGTTACTGCAATCTCCTGCTCGTGGATCAAATCGTCGATATCAATCTCCCCTTCGTACGGGATAATCCGCGTTCGGCGTTCATCCGCGTAAGCTTTTTTGATTGCAAGCAGCTCGTCCTTGATAACGCCCATCAAAAGCAGCTCGTCACCGAGAATACTTTGATAATATGCAATTTCTTTTTGTTTCTCCTGATATTCCTCCAGAACCTTCTCCCGTTCGATTCCGGTCAGACGTCCCAGACGCATGTCTATGATATATTGTGCCTGACGCTCCGTAAAGCCGAAACGGTTCATCATGCCTTCTTTTGCAATCGGCTCGGTTTTGGAGGAGCGAATGATGTTGATTACTTCGTCGATATGATCCAGCGCCAGAAGCGTTCCTTCCAGAATATGCGCCCGGTCCAGCGCCTTGTCGAGGTCAAACCTGGTTCTTCTCGTGACGACGTCTTTTTGGTGATCTATGTAATAGACAAGCGCTTCCTTCAGATTGATCAGCTGCGGCTGCGATTTTCCGTCCGCAGTAGGAATCAGCGCCAGCATATTGACGTTGAAGGCCTCCTGCAAGGAAGTAAATTTATACAGCTGATTCAGCACTACGTTCGGGTTGGCTTCCCGTTTCAGCTCGATCACGATCCGGATGCCGGCCTTCGAGTATTCGTCGCGCAGTCCGCTGATGGTGTCGATCCGTTTTTCCTTTACCAGCTCGGCGATTTTCTCGACCAGCCGCGCATTGTTTACCTGATACGGGATTTCTGTGACGACAATGCGGTGACGGCCGTTTCCCATCTCCTCGATCTTTGCTTCGGCACGCACAAGGATTTTGCCCCGCCCCGTTCTGTACGCCTCCCGAATGCCCTGTCTTCCCAGGATGTTTGCGCCGGTAGGAAAATCCGGCCCTTTTATATACTGCATCAGTTCGTCGATCGTGATATCGGGATGCTCCATCACCTGGATCACGCCGTCGATCACCTCGCCCAGATTATGCGGCGGGATGTTTGTCGCCATCCCTACGGCAATTCCGGAAGAGCCGTTTACGAGCATATTCGGAAAACGCGCCGGCAAAACGGAAGGCTCCATCTCGTGCTCATCATAGTTCGGACGGAAATCTACGGTATTTTTATTGATGTCGGCGACCATCTCCATCGAAATCTTCGACATCTTGGCTTCCGTATATCTCTGCGCAGCCGGAGGATCGCCGTCTCTGGACCCAAAGTTGCCGTTTCCGTCTACCAGCGTGTACCGCATGGAAAAATCCTGAGCAAGCCGTACCAGACTGTCATAGATCGCCGCATCTCCGTGCGGATGGTATTTTCCCATAACGTTACCGACGGTGGTGGCGGATTTCCGGTACGCTTTATCGGGTGTGTAGCCCTGCTCGTACATGGAATATATGATCCGCCTATGGACGGGCTTCAGTCCGTCCCTGACGTCCGGGAGCGCTCTGTCGACGATTACGCTCATGGAATAATCTATAAAAGATTTTTTCATTTCATGAACGATATCAATGGGCAGCACCTTGGACGGCTCGACCGTCGCTTCTTTGTTGATCTCATCACTCATTATAAATATTACTCCTTTTTGGAACTCGGCAATATACTTTTATATCCGCTATATTTTATCACTTTTCCACAAAAAAGTCCACTGTTTTGCCTTCCAAAAAGCAGCATTGTCCAGGATCGCTTAGCTTGTCCGCTCCTGCTTCTCCTGAAGCTTGGCGGCTCCGCAGGCCAGCTTGCCGGTGCCGCTGCTGTTAAGAACCAGCCCGTTCGCTTCCTTTGGAATCCGTACGATAAACTCATAGTAGTCTCCTCTGTCGAACTGCGCCGCCTTTGCTTCCACACCGGAGCGCTTTAAAATCGCAACCGTTTCCTTAATCGTATTCACAAAGATTTTGATGTCGCGAATTACAAACTTGATGTGTCCGCCCTTTTTGTTTTGGGAAGGAGGCACCGGCATCAGATAACCGGATTCCCCGCCGGAAGCGTTGTGCTTCTCGATCAGCCGGTCGATAATCTCCTCTGCTTCCTTCACGCTGCAGTGCTTTTCGCAGATAATCTTGAGCGCCTTGAGCTGAAGCTGTTCATCCGCCATGCGCAAAAGCGCTCTGGCGTGGCGTTCCGATAGTTTATTGTCGCATAATATTTTCTTAACCATCGGCGGTAATTTTAATAAGCGCACTTTATTTGCAATCGCCGACTGGCTCTTCCCAACCTTTCGCGCCAGCTCCTCCTGTGTCATGCCATGGTCGATTAAAAGACAGTAATATCCCTCCGCTTCCTCCAGAAAGCTCAGGTTTTCTCTCTGCAGATTCTCGATCAGAGCCAGAATTGCCGAATCATTGTCTCCGGCATTATATACGATTGCCGGAACGGAAGTAAGACCTGCGATCTTCGCAGCGCGCAGCCGTCTTTCCCCCGCGATCAGCTCGTATGTATTGTCGCCGCGCAGAGGTCTTACCGTGATCGGCTGTAAAATACCGTATTCTTTAATTGAGTTTGCCAGATCGTAAAGGGCGCTTCTGGAAAATTCTTTCCGCGGCTGGTACGGATTTGCTTTTATTCTATTCGTTGGTATCTCTGTAACGTAATCCCGCTCCGGATTACTTTTCAATGCGTCATGCTTTAAAACACTATTCATCAAAAACCCTCCTTTGTATAAACGCCGACTGAATTTGTCGCTTGTCACGTTTATACCGCATTTCTAACGAAAAATAAAGGTTTTCGACGCCTTCCGGACCCGCCTTTCCTTCGACCCGCGGGACGCTTCTCTGCCGCATTTTACTGCTTTTCGACCAATTACAACGGTTTCTTCCGCGGAATCCCGGCGCTGCGCGGATAGCGGGTCGACAAAAAGCCATTCTTTTTTACGCAGACGATTCGTCTTGTAAACTCGCTTTGCGGCAGGGTGAATCGATCCTCCGATTCTACTTCGCCTTTCAGCTCGCGAAGCGCATTTTCATATGGCTCCTCTTCCGCGGCGCCCTTCATGGCAAGGAAGCGGCCGCCGTTTCTGACAAACGGCATGCAGTATTCCAGCAAAATGTTCATAGGTGCGACTGCTCTGGCTGACGCGCAGTCAAATTTTTCTCGAAATTCCGGATTTCTGCCTCCCTCCTCGGCGCGCATATGAACGGCGCGGATTTTCATCAGGCACAGCTCGGAGATCACTTCATTTAAAAAATTTACACGTTTTCCAAGCGAATCAAGCAGGACGATATCAAGCTCCGGACGCAGAATTTTAACGGGGATTCCCGGAAAACCGGCTCCTGATCCGATATCCGCCAGCGTTCTGCAATGCAGGCGGTCAAGATAGGGGAGAATCGTGAGACTGTCGACGTAATGTTTAATGACAATTTCCCGTTCGTCGGTTACGGCCGTCAGATTCATGACTTTATTCCATTCCAGTAAAAGTTCTCCGTATCTGGAAAATTTTTCCACCGAATCCGGAGAAAGCTCTGTCCCGATTTTTTCCGCCGCCGCGACCAGAAGCTGCCGATGTTCCTCCTTTAGCATGAGGCTTCTCCCTCCCTGAGATTCAGATAAATCATCAGCGCCGTTATATCCGCCGGAGAAACGCCTGTGATGCGGCTGGCCTGTCCTACCGACTCCGGCTGGATCCGCGTCAGCTTTTCTCTTGCTTCCAGACAAATGTTCGGCACGGTAGTATAATCAAACGGAACCGGAAGGCGTTTTTTCTCCAGCTTGCGGAATTGGCGGATCTGCGCTTCCTGCCGGCTGATATAGCCTTCATATTTTACAGAGATTTCTACCTGCTCCGCTTCGCGGAAAGAAAGAGGCGATTTTCTGTTCTCAATTTCCTGCAAGAGCTCGTAACTGATTTCCGGACGGCGGAGCAATTCCGCGAGGGAGCAGCTGCCTTTGAGCGGAGCGGCTCCCTCACGTTCCAGAATCGTATTGACGTGTTCGCTTGGAGGCGCATAGGTATGCTTTAGCCGCTCGATTTCTCCTGCGATATTTTCCATTTTTTGCCGGAAGCGCGCATAGCGTTCTTCCGAAATCAGTCCCGCCTCATACCCCTTCGGCGTCAGACGGCTGTCGGCATTATCCTGCCGAAGGATAAGCCTGTATTCCGCGCGCGACGTCATCATCCGGTACGGTTCATTCGTTCCCCTGGTAACAAGATCATCGATTAAAACGCCAATATATCCTTCCGAACGGTCAATGACGAGCGGTTCCTTTCCCTGCAGCTTACGGGCGGCGTTGATTCCGGCCATAAGTCCCTGGGCGGCGGCCTCTTCATAGCCGGAGGAGCCGTTAATCTGTCCCGCGCAGAACAGCCCGTTCACAATGCGGCTTTCCAAAGAAAGCCTAAGCTGCCGCGCATCAATCGCATCATATTCAATCGCATAGGCCGGGCGCATAATAGAGGCTTTTTCCAGTCCTTCTATAGAATGAATAAAGTCACACTGTACATCCTCCGGAAGACTGGAGGACATGCCCTGAACATACATTTCTTCGGTATCGATTCCCATGGGCTCAATGAAAAGCTGATGCCGCTCCTTGTCGGCAAAACGCATAATTTTATCTTCTATTGAGGGGCAATACCGCGGCCCTACGCCCTCTATCATACCGTTATAAAGCGGGGAGCGATGCAGATTCGCCCTGATAATTTCATGTGTCCGCGCATTTGTATGCGTAAGATAGCACGGAAGCTGTACGCTTTGCGGAGCGTCCTCGTCAAAAGAAAACGAAAAGGGAAGCCCGTCTCCGTACTGCGGTTCCGTCTTGGAAAAATCTACGCTTCTTCTGTTTACGCGGGGCGGCGTGCCCGTTTTCAGGCGGAGCAGCGAAAAGCCGAGCTCTTTGAGACAGGCAGATAATTCATTTGCCGGAAAATGGCCGTCCGGTCCGCTGCTGTAGCTGTGCTCGCCGATAATAACTTTTCCTTTCAGATAAGTACCGGTGCATGCAATCACGCATCTGCAGCGATATTCGGCGCCTAAGTGCGTTACGACGCCGGCAACGGACGGCGCTTCGTTTTTTCCCGGAACCGTTAAAATTTTAACAATCTCTGCCTGCTTTAAATCAACGTTTTCCTGCAGCTCCAGCATATGTTTCATTTCCGTCTGATAGCGCCGGCGATCGATCTGCGCTCTGGGGGAATAAACGGCAGGGCCCTTCGCCTTATTTAAAAGCTTCGTCTGAATCGCCGTTTTATCGGCCATCTTTCCCATGACGCCGCCCATAGCGTCGATTTCTCTGACAAGCTGGCCCTTTGCCGTTCCTCCGATGCTGGGATTGCAGGCCATATTTGCTATACTGTCTATGTTTACGGCAAAAATTACCGTTTTCAATCCGAGCCGTGCTGCGGCCATCGCAGCCTCGCAGCCGGCGTGGCCCGCGCCGATGACTGCAATGTCATATTCGCCGAATTGTGCGCTCATACGATCGTCCTCCGTTTATTTTCCAAGACAAAATTTGCTGAAAATTGTGTCCATTACATCTTCTTCTATGGAGTCCCCCGTAATTTCTCCTAAAAGCCTGCCGCATTCCCAAATGTCATAGGAAATACAATCCAGCGGCAAATTTTCCCTGTAGCTTTCTTCCGCCTTCCGCAGCGCGCCGAGCGCCCGGTCGATCAGGCTTTTATGGCGTTCGCTTGTGATCACCGTTTCGTTGCTTTCCACGGCGCCCACCTGCATCAGCTCCCGGATCCGTTCCAGGAGGCGCTCCGTTCCGCGCTCCTCTTTAACAGACATTCTGACGGAATCTTCTTCGAAAAACGAAGCCGCGCCTTCCTGTTCAATATCGCTTTTGTTTAATACGACTATAATATTTTTCTTTGCGCCGCATGTGTTCCTGATTTCCTCCAGGAGCTCTTTTGATCGCCGGGCACGGGCGAAATCAGAAATATCCGCCAGAAATACAACGATATCGCTGCTTTCAATTGCTTCATAGGAGCGATCTACGCCGATTTTTTCAACGACGTCCGAAGTTTCCCGCAGTCCCGCGGTGTCAGTTAAAAGAATGGGGATTCCTTCATAATCGATCGTTTCTTCTATAGTATCGCGCGTAGTCCCCGGAATTTCCGTTACGATTGCTCGATCATATCCGGACAGCAAATTCAGGAGAGACGACTTTCCCGCATTTGGAATTCCCGCAATCGAAACTCTGATTCCCTCTTTTAAGATGCGGCCTCTGTAAAATGTATCGGAAAGCTTTTCCAGTTTTTTCCGAATTTTCTCCAGAAGCGTCATTGCGGAAGCTCCGGCCTCCCCGTCCATTTCATATTCGGGATAATCCAATGCAACCTCTATTTGTGCAAGACAAAGCTTTAATTCTTCCCGAATCGCTTTGATTTCCCGGTACAGACGGCCCGACAGCTGCTGCACCGCGGCTTTTCGTCCTGCTTCCGTCTTGGCGCCAATCAGATCCATTACGGCTTCCGCTTCGGAAAGATCGATTCTTCCGTTGATAAAGGCGCGCTGCGTAAATTCTCCGGGTTGTGCGGGTCTTGCTCCGGCCTGAAGCACAATCGAAAGAATTTTCCTCATCACGGCATAACCTCCGTGACAATTGATTTCTACAACGTCCTCCCTCGTATAAGAACGAGGGGCCTTCATGACGCTGATCAGACATTCGTCGATCAGCTCCTCGTTGGAGGGATCAACGATAACACCGTATTTTATGGTATGAGAAGACATACGGGCAACCGCGTCTTTCCCGGCTGCCCGCTGTGAAATTCCTCTGAAAATCTTATTTGCAATTTCCGCCGCTTCGCTGCCGCTGATCCGGATAATTCCGATTCCGCCCGTTCCAGCAGGAGTAGAAATTGCTGCAATCGTATCATCACCGTAATATTTCATATAGAACCATCAGATTTTTTTGACATACGGTCTTATCTTAACGACAACACAGCGGTTCGGTTCTTCCCCCTGGCTTTCGGTTACTACATTTCGGTTGCTCTGCAAAGCCGAATGTATGATCCGGCGCTCCGACGCCGGCATAGGATCCAGAGAAACCGGTCTTTTATATTTCGCGACTCTTTCAGCAGCTCTGTTCGCAATGGAAACAAGCGTTTCCTCGCGATGCTTTCTGTAATTTTCCACATCTATATAAACGCGCTTGAATTCGTTTTTGTTTCTGTTTACCAAAAGGCTTGCGATATAATTCATCGCATACAGCGTTTCGCCATGTCTTCCGATCAGATGGGAAACATCGTTTCCGGAAATCTGAACTTTAATGACTTTTACGCCGTCTTCCTCCTTTTCCGTAATTACATATTTCGGATAATCGTCTTCACTGCGCGATCTGTTGATGATCTCATCCAAAAAATTTGCAACGATTTTTGTATCCGGAATATTAACGGTGACTCTGACCTTCGCTCCTTTTCCTCCGAAAATTCCCAGCTTCGCTTTACTGCCTTCCTCGAGGATTTCAACATCCGCATCCTCAAGCTCTATGTTCAGCTCATCCAGCGCAAGCTGAATCGCTTCGTCGACGGTTTTTGCTTCTTTCTCAACAAAATCAGGCATTCTTAACACTTCCTTCTTTCTTCTTCGAAAATACGCTTCTGATCAGATAAGTTTGTAATATGCTTAAAATATTTCCGATGGCCCAGTAAAGAGAGAGTCCCGCCGGAACCATAAAAGCAAAAATCAGTGTGGTAAATGGCATAAACTTCATCATTCCGGACATCGGATTCGGCGCAGCTTTTTCATCTTCTTCTTTTTTCTTTGCACGCACCGTTCTCATGGAAATGATCTGTGAAAGATATGTCGTTGCAAACGCCAAAATCGGAAAAACAAGCAGCGGCAAATAAACTTTATAATCTTCTATTTTCCAGATCTGCCACTGCGGCGTAAGACTTAAATCAAAAATTCCTAAAAAGACTTTATTGACGCCTTCTCCAATATAAACATCCGCATTGCGCACAATTTCATACAGCGCCATCAAAATCGGAAACTGAAGAAGAAGCGGCAGGCAGCCCATCATAGGATTAATATTATACCTCATATAGAGATTCTGCTGTTCTTCGCTCAGCTTTTTCTGATCGTTTCCGTATTTTTTCTTCAGCGCTTCTATTTCAGGCATCAGAGCCTGCTGCCTGTCCATACTTCTTTGCTGGCTTAAATTTAAAGGAAATAAAAGGATCCTCGCAAACAGCGTAAAAAGAATGATAGCAAATCCATAGCTGTCGAACGCAAGATACTCATAAATATATTTTATTAAGATTCCAAATGGTTTCGCTATAAAACTCAGCATAACGAGTCTGCACAATCCCTTCTTATTTTACAGGATCATAGCCGCCTTTGCAAAACGGATTACATCTGAGGATTCTCCACACCGCCATCAGGGAGCCCTTCAGTGCCCCGTATTTTTCAATCGCCTCCACGGCATATTCCGAACAAGTCGGATAAAATCTGCAGCACGGTTTTTTGATCGGTGATATGTTTTTTTGATAAAAACGTATCATTTTCAAAAATACCTTTTTCAAATCAACATCCCCAATGCCGAAGAAAGTCTTTTCATTTCTTTTTCTATTTCATGATAAGCGGGTACGGAAACGGCCTTCAGCTTGTTATTCGGAGATTTTGCTTTCCGAACGGAGGCTCTGGCCATGAAAATGATGTCATAGCCCTCCGCCATATGTTCCCGGGAAACCCGATAGACTTCCCGGATGATTCTTTTCATGCGGTTTCTCTGCACACTGTTTCCAAATTTCTTTCCCGCGGCGATTCCAATTCTGTTGATTCCTTCTTTATTTGGCAATACATACATTACCAAATACCGGCCCGCCTTATAAGTTCCCTTTTTGTATACTCTCTGAAATTCATTGTTCTTCCTGAGAGAAACGATCATGATCAAATCCTCCGCGAAAAATGAATTACGCAGACAATACTTTTCTTCCTTTCAGTCTCCTTCTTCTCAGGACCTTTCTTCCGTTCGCTGTCTTCATTCTCGCGCGAAAGCCATGCACCTTGCTTCTCTGTCTTTTCTTCGGCTGATACGGTCTTATCATATCGGCACCTCCTTTATCCATAAAAAAATAGGCTGTGTAAGATTGCTTTTATTTTTAGGCAAAAAGCACGCTATATTATACTTGTACGCATCTAAAATGTCAACCTGATTAAAATTTTTTATACTGAAAAATATTTTTCCGCTCCGTATCACAACATCTTGTACCCACCTTCTGGAAAGGCACAAAAGATAGTTAAATCAAGCATTTTTCAGCTTTTTTTATCAAAAATAGCCTATTGCATTTCTTTCAGGTTTTCTGCTATATTAATACAGCACGAATTGAGAGACCACGGCTTTTCATGTATCTTTTCCGTATATGCGGCTTACATAGGATAAAATTATTATAAATCTATTATTTACAAAAGATGCGGACATTAATATGGAGGCAACCTATGGAAACGCAAAACTACACCGAAGAAGAATTGTGCAATATTTGGAACAAATGCAAAGAAGAATTGAAGAAAACAGTTTCTTCACTCCATTATGAAACTTATATTTCATCTTTAAAATTAATAGAAATTCAGGGAGATACTGCTCATTTTACCGTACCTTTTGATTTTTGCATTAATTTACTTGAAACAAAATATTACAATGACATCAAAAATGTTTTGATCGAAGCTACAAAGCAATATCTGACCGTTGCCTTTCATTTAGAAGGAGAATATGTTCCCGCCGGAACCGCTGCCGCACCCTCCGACTCTGCAAAAAACACATCGGAAAACGTTCCGTATAAATCGAATCTGAATTCAAAATATACATTTGATTCTTTTATTATAGGAAACAGCAACCGCATGGCATATGCCGCCGCCGTGGCGATTTCCGATTCTCCGGGAACGGCTTATAATCCTTTATTTATTTACGGTCAATCCGGACTTGGAAAAACGCATCTGATGCATGCCATTGGAAATCAGATCGTCAAAAATGATCCGTCAAAAAAGGTTTTATACGTCACCTCTGAAATTTTTACGAACGAATTTATCGAAGCAATTGCAAATAAAAAAAATAATGAATTTCGAAACAAATACAGAAAAATAGACGTTCTTTTGATTGACGACATTCAGTTCATATCTAAAATGGAACGGACACAGGAGGAATTTTTTTATACCTTCAGTTCTTTATATGAGGATAAAAAGCAAATTGTAATTTCCTGCGACAGTCCTCTGAATAAAATAGAAATATTGGAGGATCGTCTCAGAACACGGTTCGGTTGGGGATTGATCGTTGATATTCAGGTTCCCGATTTTGAAACGAAGGTTGCAATTTTAAACAGAAAAGCATCCGAAAATTCAATCGATGTGGATAACGAAATATTAGATTATATTGCTTATTATACAAGCGATAATATCCGGGAGCTGGAGGGCGTAATCAATCATCTTTCCATGTCTATAATGCAGGGAAAAGAAATTACGCTGAATCTTGCCAAAGAAGCGCTCAAGCATTATCAGAAAAGCGATATGCACGAAATCGATTCCGGTGTTATAATAGACAGCGTCTCCAGATATTTTAATCTGAGCGTTGACGATATCCTCTCCAAAAAAAGAACGAAGGAGCTTGTATTTCCGAGACAAATTTCAATGTTTTTATGCAGGAATCTTACAAATATGTCATATCCTGATATTGGAAAGGCCTTCAACGGAAGAGATCATACAACGGTGATGTACGCCTGCGAACAAATCTCCAAGCAGGTAGAAATCAATCCAGAGCTGAAACATATTATGGACGAGCTGAAGAAAAACATTATTGTATAAGAACTTATCCACAGAAAATTGTTGATAAGTGGAAAAGTCCCTGTGGACAAGAAGTGGAAAACTTTTTAAATTGTGAACGCTGTGGAAACTGTGGAAAACTTTTCACAGTTATACACATATTTATACACAGCAAATTTTATTTTAATAAAAGCAAAATTTAGAGTTTTCCACAATATCCACAGATACTACTATTACTACTACTAAAGAGAATTATATTATAATATAAATAACAATACGAAACCGGAGGATTTGAATCTATGAAACTGACCTGCAACAGAGAAAATTTAATAAGCGGCGTAAATATTGTACAAAAGGCAGTTCCCGCCAAATCAACCGCTGAAATTTTACAGGGGATTTTGATAGAAGTCGGGGAAGAGCTTCGTTTTACAGGGAACGATAACGAATTCGGAATCGTATATGAAATTCCCGCAATTATTGAAGAAATTGGAAGCATTGTTGTGAACTCCAAAACCTTTGGTGATATCGTCAGAAAGCTTCCGGATATTTATGTCACTCTTGAGACGATCAACGACGGCGCGATGCTTTCGATTACAAGCGGTCATGCTAATTATAAAATCAAAGCATATCCAACGGAAAGCTATCCTCCCGTTGCATTTCTTGATACTTCCGTTTCTTTTGACATTAAAGAGAAAACACTTGTGGATCTGATTCGTCAGACATCCTTTGCCGCCGCTGCGCAGGAGGAAAAAAGAATTATATTAAAAGGCGTATTTATGGAGCAAAAAGAAGGGAAGCTCAGCTTTGTAGCGATTGATGGGTTCCGGCTTGCGAAAAAAACGATCGATGTAGAGGATTCCAGAGAATTTTCGATTATTGTACCGACAAAAATTTTAAATGAGCTGTCGAAATCCGTAAAAGGCGAAGACGATGTAATTCATTTTTGCTGCAACGAAAATCAGATTATGTTCTTTTGCGATTCTTTCCGTATGGTATCCAAGCTTTATAAAGGGGATTATATTGATTACAGAAAAATGTTTCCAAGAGAATATAAAACTTCCTGCGTAGTAAATAATAAAGCGTTTTTAAGCGCCTTTGAGAGATCTGCTCTTGTGATACAGGACGAAAAAAAGTATCCTCTAACGATTAAATTTAATAATAATGATGAAATTATCATGTACGTAAACGCGGAAAATGGAATATCAAGAGAAGTTATTACTGCTGAAGTGACCGGAGATGAAATTGAAATCGGCATGTGTATCCGTAATATTTTAGAGTGTCTGAAGGCGATTGATGAGGAAAATATTATTTTGTCTCTTACACACGCTTTAGGCCCGTGCGTTATTACCGGTGCAGAGGATAAGAGTTATCAATACCTGGTAATGCCGGTTAAAATTACGTCAAAGTCGGTTTGATCAAAAACTGCATGTTTCTTAAAAGGATTTTATTGGAAAATTATAGAAATTACACATCATTGGATCTTTCTTTATCCAATGATGTTAATATTTTTTACGGTAATAACGGACAGGGAAAAACGAACCTGTTAGAAGCGATTTTTTATACTGCAATTGGAAAGTCGTTTCGGAATACAAAAGACTCCGATGTGATTCAGTCGGGTAAAGAAGCTTTTCAAATTGATATTGAGATTTGCAGCGATATTACTGAAAATATATCTGTCAAATATAATAAAAATAAAGAAAAGTATATAAAAGTCAACGGACTGTATCTTCGCAAGCTTGGACATTTAATGGGAAGCGTCTTAGCTGTTATTTTTTCACCGGAAGATATGCAGCTTATTTCAGAAGGGCCGTCGGTGCGAAGAAAATTTATGGATATTGCAATCAGTCAGAAGAATGCTTCCTATTATTTTGATTTGCTTCAATATCAGAAAATATTAGTTCAGAAAAATAATCTTCTGAGAAATATAAAATGTGGAAAAGTAAAGGATTATGGAGAAATTTTAAGCATCTGGAATGAGCAGCTTGCGGAATCGGGCTCCAGGATCATTTGCGAGCGATTTCGATTAATCAAAGAGATTTCTGAAATCGCAGAGGAAAAGCATCGAAAAATCGCCGTAGAAAGTGCGGAAAGAGAAGAAAAATTGAAAATTTTTTATCATTCGGATATTCCCCGGGAAATCATTGAAGCCGAGAATCGGAACGCTGTAAAAAATGAATTGTTTTTAATGCTTGAAAATCGAAGAGAAAAAGAAATAGAACGGGAGATGACGCTGTCCGGACCGCACAGAGATGATATTGATTTAAAATTAGACGAGAATGATTTAAAAAGATTCGGCTCTCAGGGACAAAAAAGAACCGCTGTTTTGGCGTTGAAAATTGCGGAGCTGGAGCTTCTGAAAAAGTCAACAGGGAGGAATCCTATTTTTTTGTTGGATGATGTTTTTTCTGAGTTGGATCATCAAAGACAGGAAGCCTTTCTTTCTGAGATTTGCGGCGTACAAACCTTTATTTCCTGCGTTGAAGCGCAATCGATACCTTTTTATAAAAATAACGCTGCGTTTTATGAAATTAAAAACGGAAGCGCAGTGTTGTAGACAAGATGATTTTGTGATACAATATATGGGATTATAATTGATTTCAAGGTGTATCATATGTATTTGCATATCGGTGAAAATGTATCAATACCGGAGAAAGACATAATAGGAATTTTTGATATCGATAAAACGACTACAACGGGAGAAACGCGTTCTTTTTTAAGTAATTCCGAGCATGCGGGAGTCAGTATAACAATTTCTAAAGAAATGCCGAAATCATTTATCGTCGTTTCAGATCGAAATGATCATCATAAACAGAAAATTTATATTTCACCTATTTCCGTATCGACACTGAAGCAGAGAACGGAAAAGAGTTTTGATTTTAATAAATAAAGGAGTAATTCTTGTGGAAAATGCGAATCATTATAATGAAAATGACATACAGGTATTGGAAGGACTCGAAGCTGTAAGAAAACGTCCCGGAATGTATATCGGAAGCACTTCTGCAAGAGGGCTTCATCATCTTGTCTATGAAATTGTAGATAACAGCATTGACGAAGCCTTGGCCGGAAGATGCGATACGGTTAAGGTCATTATAAACAGCGATAATTCCATCACAGTAGAAGACAACGGCGCCGGCATACCAGTCGGAATTCATAAACAAATGGGGATTCCGACCGTTGAAGTTGTACACACCGTTTTACATGCGGGAGGAAAATTTGGAGGCGGAGGATATCATGTTTCGGGAGGTCTGCATGGCGTCGGCGCTTCCGTCGTAAATGCATTATCGGAATATTTGGAAGTAGAAGTAAGCCGAGATGGAAAGATATATTATCAGCGTTATGAAAAGGGAAATACGGTGACAGAATTAAAAGTCATCGGAGAAGCTTCTCATACGGGAACAAAAACGACATTTAAACCGGACGGAGAAATTTTTGAGGTTCTTGAATTTGATTATAATATTTTGTTGTCCAGATTTCGGGAAATGGCGTTTCTGAATAAAGGGATTAAAATTATTTTGATTGACAACCGGGCGGAGCATCCGGAAGAAGTTACGCTTCATTATGAGGGCGGCATTATTTCTTATGTAGAATATCTCAACCGAAAAGAAACGGTGCTGCATCAGCCTCCGATTTATATTTATGGGGAAAAGGACGGCTCAAGCGTAGAAATCGCGATGCAGTATAACGATTCTTATGTAGAAAATATTTATTGTTATGCTAACAATATTATCAATCATGAGGGCGGAACGCATTTAACAGGATTTCGTTCTGCATTGACAAAGGTTTTTAATGATTATGCGAGAAAATACAATTTTATTAAAGACAACGATAAAAATCTTGCGGGAGAAGACGTCAGAGAAGGATTGACTGCAATTATTTCCGTAAAGCTTGAAAATCCCCAATTCGAGGGACAAACGAAAGAAAAACTTGGAAACAGTGAAATCCGCACGTTGGTAGAAGGAATTGTAAATGATAAGCTGGAGGCTTTTCTTGAGGAGAATCCATCGACTTCCAAATTAATATTTGAAAAATGCCTGACGGCTGCAAGAGCCAGAGAAGCGGCAAAAAAGGCCAGAGAAATGACCAGAAGAAAATCCGCGCTGGAAGGAACCTCACTTCCCGGAAAGCTTTCGGATTGCTCGGAGCGCGATCCCGCGCTTTGCGAAATTTATATTGTAGAGGGCGATTCCGCCGGCGGCTCTGCAAAAATGGGCAGACAAAGAGAAACGCAGGCAATTTTGCCGTTATGGGGAAAAATGTTGAACGTAGAAAAGTCAAGAATCGATAAAGTATACGGAAATGAAAAGCTTTTGCCCGTTATCACAGCGTTAGGAGCGAACGTCGGGCCTGACTTTGATGTTGAAAAACTGAGATATCATAAAATTATTATTATGGCGGATGCCGATGTAGATGGATCCCATATTCGTATGCTGCTGCTGACATTTTTTTATCGCTATATGAGACCGTTAATAGAACACGGATATTTATATATTGCCCAACCCCCGCTTTATAAAGTGGAAAAGGGCAAGGAATTTTTCTATGCCTTTGACGATAATGAATTAGATCAAAAAGTCCAGGAAAAAGGTTGGTCAAGACAGGATAAAAATTTGACGATTCAGCGCTTTAAAGGTCTTGGTGAAATGAAACCGGAACAATTGTGGGATACGACAATGAATCCGGCAACGCGAATTATGCTAAAAGTTCATTTGGAAGATGCTCTGATTGCAAACGAAATTTTTTCTGATTTAATGGGAGAAAAAGTAGAGCCAAGAAAAGAGTTTATTCAGGAAAATGCAAAATTTGTGCAGAATCTGGATATATAATCAAAAATGTTTCACGTGAAACATTTTGAAAGGGTGTGTCCTGTTTTATGGCCAAAGTAATTGCGGTTGCAAATCAAAAAGGTGGAGTAGGAAAAACAACAACTTCAATTAACCTCAGTTCCTGTATTGCATATAAAGAAAAAAAGGTATTATTAATCGATTTGGATCCGCAGGGAAATGCTACGACGGGAATGGGAATTGATAAAAAAAATATCAATACTTCTATTTATGATGTTATTATTAATGAAGTCCCTATTCAGGAAGCGACGATAAAAAGCATACAGGACAGGTTAAATATATGTCCTTCCAGCATTAGTCTTGCGGGTGCAGAAATCGAACTGGTAAGTTTTATTTCAAGAGAAAATAGATTAAAATATGCATTATCAGATATTCAGACGGAATATGATTACATATTCATCGATTGTCCGCCTTCTTTAGGATTATTGACATTGAATGCGCTTACCGCTGCAGATACTGTATTGGTTCCAATTCAGTGCGAATATTTTGCATTGGAAGGATTATCTCAGCTAATGGATACCGTTCGACTCGTTCAGAAGCATCTGAATCGCTCCTTACAGGTGGAAGGTGTTGTTCTTACAATGTTTGATGCAAGAACAAATTTATCCATTGAGGTTGCAGACGAAGTCAGAAAGCATTTTACCAATAAAGTTTACCAAACGCTGATTCCGAGAAATGTAAGATTAAGTGAAGCGCCGAGCTACGGTCTTCCTATTATATTATATGATAAAGAATCTAAGGGTTCAGAGGCTTATTTAAAGCTGGCGGATGAATTGATTAATATGACAGGATCGGGGGTAAAATAATATGGCCGTAAAAAAACCCGCGTTGGGCAAGGGGCTCGGCGCGTTGATAGAAAATCGGATCGAGGAAAATCAAAATAGCGTTATTGAGGTAGAAATCAATCAGGTTGAACCGGGGCCGGGACAGCCCAGAAAAAATTTTGATAAAGAAAAAATCGACGCGCTTGCGGAATCCATTAAAGAGCACGGAATTATACAGCCATTGATCGTAACCAGAGAAGAAAATCGTTATTATATCATTGCAGGGGAAAGAAGATGGAGAGCCGCAAAGGCCGCGGGATTTAAAACGATTCCTGTTATCGAAAGAAATGCTACTACAAAAGAAGTTTTGGAGCTGGCGCTCGTTGAAAATATTCAAAGAGAGGATTTAAATCCCATAGAAGAGGCTGAGGCATATGCGAAACTGTTACAGGATTATTCAATGACGCAGGAACAGGTCGCAGCAATGGTCGGAAAGAGCAGATCCGCGATTGCGAATATGCTCCGGCTTCTGCACTTTTCTGAAAAAGTTAAAAATCTTCTGATTAGCGGAGAACTGACAACGGGACAGGCCCGCCCGATTTTGGCGTTGGAGAGCATGCAGGAACAGGACTCTGCCGCCGAGTATATTTTAAAATCGGGACTCAACGCCAGACAAGCCGAGCAATATGTCAAAAAATTAACGGAAAAATCAAAACAAAAAATTCAGTCAGAAGAAAAAGATATTTCGGAACAGATCAAACAGCAGGAGGTTCGATTTGTACAGGACCGCCTCAGAACCTCTCTTGGTACGAAGGTGATTTTAAATGATCATAACGGAAGGGGAAAAATAACGATCGAGTATTATTCCAAAGACGAACGAGAGCGTTTGATCGAATTTCTTACTAAGAAATAAAAGGTGTTGGAGTTATATGGAACAATATTATTTGTATGGATTCATAGCGCTCGGCGTTCTGCTCATTATAGCGTTTATCATGATCTATCTTCTGTACGGAAAACTGAATCGAATTCAAAAAAAGCAGCTTCGGCTTGATGAAAAGCTTTCGGGAAAAAAAGCAGAAGATCTCTTATATGATGTTTTGGAAGAGGAAAAAGAATTAAAAAGAGAATTGAAAGCAATTCGGCATGATATTATGGAGCTTAGGGAAAAACAGAGCAAATGCTTTGATAAAGTTAAAATTGTACGTTATCATACGACCGCAGATAACGAGGCAAAATTAAGTTATTCGGTTGGACTTTCTAATGAAAAAGGAGACGGTCTTGTCATCACGGGGCTGCAATACCGACAGGGCTGTAATATGTATTATAAGCAGATTAAAGAAGGCGTTCCCGATTTTGAGCTGTCTCAGGAAGAACGGATTTCACTGGACCGTACAAATGCAGGCGATGTGATGAGAAAAAGAGGATAAAAATGCTTGGATTTTTTCAAAAAAAAAACAGGGATAAGAATCGTGAAACGTGGATTATTGCGGGATTGGGAAATCCGGGACCGGAATATTCTGATTCACGTCATAACTGCGGATTTCGAGCAATCGATAAATTAAAGGAAAAAATCGCTCCAAATGAGAAAGAACTGCAGAAATTCAAAGGAAAATATCTTTCCTGCCTGTATAATGACACAAAAATTATATTGCTGAAGCCGGAAACTTACATGAATAACAGCGGTGAAAGTATAAATGCGGCCATGCATTGGTTCAAGACGGATGAGTCTCGTCTTATTGTTATTTATGACGATTTTGATCTTCCGGCCGGTCAGATCCGCATTCGGAGCAAAGGCAGCGCGGGCACACATAACGGAATGAAATCCGTATTGCAGTATACGGATACAGATGAATTTATAAGAATTCGCATTGGAATTGGGCCTAAGAAAAAAGAAACGGATATTATCAAATTTGTACTTGGAAATTTTCCCCGCGATCAAAAGGAACAAATGGACAATGCGTTTGACAGAGCGGCAGATGCTGCGCTGGTTATTATAAAAAGCGGAGTTAATGCTGCGATGAATCAGTTTAATCAAGCTTCTATTTCTCAGGATTCTGTATGAAAATTTATGAGTATATAAAAAAAAGCAAAAATTATGATTTGATAAAGAATCAGATCATAATGCAAAATTCGCGCTCTGCTCTTTCCGGGGCGATTCGTTCTTGCGCTGCAAATCTAATATACGCCCTCATGGAAGATTCCGAAAAAAAGGGAATCTATTTTGCTGCAAATTCACTGAATGCGGGGAAAATTGCCGAAGATCTGAGATTTTTTTCAGATGGAGAAGGCGAAGATATCCTTCTGTTGGAACCATATGAATATATGCTTTACGACGTGGAGACGAAAAGCACGGAACAGAGCGCGGCCCGCGTAGAAATTCTTTACAGAATTTTACGCGGCGATTGGAAGCTGCTTGTGATGACTCCTGCCGCAGCGGCGCAGTGGCTGCCAAATCCGTCCTATATTCGCGACGCCGCGATAACTCTGAAACAGGGTGATGTGATCGAAATACAGGATCTGACTCGCCGTCTGTCAGAAATTCGCTATAATAGAGTTCCTCAAATTGATGGAAAAGGTCAGTTCTCCGTTCGCGGAGATATTGTTGACATTTTTCCGTATACTTCCGAAAATCCTGTCAGAATAGAGTTTTTTGACAACGAAATTGATTCTGTAAGGATTTTTGACGTTCTTTCGCAAAGAACGATAGAAAATACAGAGGAAATTTTAATTTTACCGGATAACGAAACGTATCTCTGGAACTGGGACCAGGCAGATTCTGTAAGAAAAGAAATTTTATGTGATTTGAATACATTGGGCTTGCGCGAAAACTCCTCTCTTTATAAGCGTGTGACGGAGGATCTCGATAAAATGCTGCCTAGAAACATTTTTCAGGGGTATGACAGGTATTTGCCTTATATTTTAGAAAATAAATATGACATATTTGATTATACGGGATGCGTGCCCGTCTTTTTTGAGAATTGTTCTGCGTTTCGGGAAACGATTCAATCCACCAGAGAAGATTATATTCGGATTTGTCAAACGATTCAGGAAAACGTTGGAATTCTTGGAAAATCCTATGAGATTATGATGACGCCGGATCAGGCGGAATGGCTTTGCGAAAAAAAGTCATATAATATAACGTATCTTGATGAATTTTTAACGCAGCGGGATCAATGCGAATGGATTCCTGTTTCGTGCCGAAGCACAGAGCCGTTTGCGGGAAATCTCCAGCTGATGCTGAATTCTACGGAAGAACTCGCCGCAAAAGGCTACAAAACAATCCTTGTAACGGAAAGCGAGGGGAAGAAGGCCAGGCTTCAGGCGCTGCAAAAGGAAGGCAGGCTGCACGCCGCGATCGAGCTCCTTGTGTCTCGCTACGGATTGTCCGAAGGCTTTATCTGCGACGACATAAACCTTGCAATTCTTACAGACTCCTCGCTGTTTCAGAAAGAGCGCGCTGCGGCAAAGAAAAAATTGAGAGGGAAACCGATCTCCAATTTTACAGAAATCGAACCGGGAGACCTTGTCGTTCACGATGTCCATGGCGTGGGCAGATTTGAAAAAATCGAAACGGTTGAGATCGATGGAATCAGAAGAGATTATATTAAAATTAATTACAGGGACGAAGGCGTTTTATACGTTCCTACGCCGCAGCTGGACAGTATCCAGAAATATATCGGACCGGAGGGAACTGCGCCAAAGCTGAACAAATTAGGCTCTGCAGAATGGAACCGGACAACGTCGAAGGTAAAAGAATCTCTGCGCGCATATGCAAAGGAATTGGTAGAATTATATGCGCGCCGTTCCCAAATAAAAGGCTTTGCATATTCTCCGGATACGGTCTGGCAAAAAGAATTTGAAGAGGCGTTTCCCTATGAAGAAACGGAGGATCAGCTTCGCTGTACCGAAGAAATCAAAGCCGATCTGGAAAAGGAACATCCGATGGAGCGCCTGCTGTGCGGAGATGTCGGCTACGGTAAAACGGAAGTGGCGCTCAGGGCGGCGTTTAAGGTCATCTGTGAAGGCAAACAGGTTGCCTTTCTTGTTCCAACAACGGTTCTGGCGCAGCAGCATTATAATAATTTTGTAACGAGATTTGAAAAGTTCCCGGTTAAAGTGGATTATTTGTGCAGATTTCGCACGCCGGCTGAACGAAAAAAAATTTTGAGAGATACAGAAACGGGTAAAATCGATCTCCTTGTGGGAACCCACAGCATTATTAAAAACAGCGTACATTTTAAAGATTTAGGCCTTGTAATTATCGATGAAGAGCAGCGCTTCGGTGTGATGCATAAAGAAAAACTAAAGCAGGACAGACCGGAGGTTGATATTCTTACCTTGTCTGCCACGCCGATTCCCAGAACGCTCCATATGTCGCTGTCCGGAATCCGGGATATCAGTTTGCTGGAGGATCCGCCGCAAAACAGACATCCGGTACAAACCTACGTTGCGGAATGGGAAGCTTCTATGGTGAAAAATGCCATTTACCGCGAAATGGGAAGAAAAGGCCAGGTTTTCTATCTGTATAATAAAGTGCGCACAATCGAAGAAAAAAGAAGACAGCTTCAGGAGCTGGTCCCCGAAGCGCGTATTGCGGTAGGACACGGACAGATGGGGGAGCGCGAGCTTGAATCGATCATGGAAGCGTTTTACAAGAAAGAATATGATATCCTGCTCTGCACGACCATCATCGAGTCCGGACTGGATATGCCGAATGTTAATACAATCATTATCGAAGAAAGCGATCATATGGGGCTTTCGCAGCTGTATCAGATCCGCGGAAGAGTAGGACGCTCCGGTAAAACGGCATATGCATACATCACATATAAGAAGGATAAAACACTCAACGAAACAGCGGAAAAGAGACTTCGTACAATCCGGGATTTTACGGAATTTGGATCAGGTTTTAAAATTGCGCTCAGAGATCTGGAAATCCGCGGGGCCGGAAGCGTTCTCGGAGAACGGCAGCACGGACAGCTGGCGATCGTGGGGTACGATACGTACTGCCGTCTGCTCGGGGAGGTATTGGAAGAAGAATCTGGAAAAATACCGGAGGAAAAGCTTCCTGTCAGCGTTGATTTTAAAGTAAATGCATATATCGCATCTGATTATATAGAAGACGAGGAAGCGCGTCTTGATATTTATCAAAAAATTTCCCGCATTGAAACGGAAAATGACGCGCTTGAAATGACGGACGAGCTGATCGACCGGTATGGTACGGTTCCGGAAAGCGTGGAAAATCTAATTAAAATTTCCAGAATCAGATATGTCTGCTCCTGCTGCGGAATCAATGCCGTCATACAAAAGCAGAATTTTATACAATTCATGCTCGCCCCCGGGAGCCAGGCCTTTTATGCCGCGCTGTACAGCTTCGCGGAGGGGAGCGGATTTACGGAAAAATATGGAGCGCGGTTGAAATTTATTTCTGGAAAAGAACCGTATCTTCAGTACAGATCCGAAGAAACCGGCCAATTAAACGATATTTTGGGACTTGTGAGCCATATTTTACAATTTTACCATTGCAAAAAATAAAAAAGGGTTATATAATGACCAAAATAGTTTTTGTTGTATTGAATTGAATCCTACTTTATTAAGGAGCTGTAGTTTGGAATGGCTAGTAATTTGAAAGTCAAAAAAAGTAAGAAAAGCTATGATAATAAGGTCATCACATGGATTTCCATCGGCTTGGCGGCATTTATCGCAGTGGTGGTCGCAATCGTACTGATTATAACGCTTACCACCGGTTATGTTGCAAAGGTCGACGGGCTTAAAATATATGATTATGAATATATTTACTTTTTGCAGAGTGCAATGTATACGGAATATTCGGAGAATTTTGAGGAGCCGGAGGGCTTTGACGATCTGAGCACCGAAGAGCAGGACGCATTGACAAAAGAATTTTGGACGGATGAACGGAAAAACAGCTGCGCGGAAGCCGCTCTTGAAGATACGCGCCAATTCAAAGCGCAGTACAGGCTTGCAAGAAATGCGGGATACAGGCTTACTTCGGATGAGAAGGCAACGCTGAAAAATAATATCACGTCGATGTACAACCAGTATCTGACTTACGGTTATACAGAGGAGATGGTACAGTCCTATATTTTGGGAGGCATGACGCTTTCGCAGTATAAAGATTTTGCAATCATCCAGAGCACGATCGAGAAATATAAAGAAGCCATCAAACAGAATTATAATCCCACGGAAGAAGAGCTCCGCGCTATTTATGATGAAAACCCGGACGATTACAGAACGATCGGCGTACGGCAGTTCAAAATTGACATCGACGCGACCAAGCCCACGGATGAAGAGGCGGATGATTATCAGACCAAATTGGACGAATATAATGAAGCATACGCCGAGGCGCTGGAATACGCCAAAGAAATTGCCGACACATATAATTCGGGAAAAACGATGTCTACTTATAAAAAGGATGAGGACGGAAATTACGAGCTGGATGAAGATGGAAACCGGATCGTAGATTCTGCCGATCTTTCTTTTGAAGATTATGTTAAGAATGAATCGGATGATTCCAATTCCAGCAGTACGGGAGGGCTCTCCGAGATTAACAACCTGAATAAAAGCTCTGTCGACGAAATAACGGATTACGCGCTTTCGATGGTATGGAATGAAGACAGAACGAAAATTGTGAAGAAGGATCAGACGGAAGATCAGGCGGAAGAGGCTGCAGAGGAAGAGTCGGAAGAGGAGTCGGAGGAAGAGGAAGAATCCGTCATGACGGATCTGGAAATTATCGAAACCGAAACGGCTATTTATGTTGTACGGGCCGAGTCCATAACCGATTATGATAATTCTGTGGAATCCGAAGAAGGCGCCGCAGACAGCATAAAAGATACCATCAAAAGCGAATGGCTGGAGGACAAGGCAGTGGAAGATCTGGAAACCCAGGTGAACAATGCGGGAGACAAATATAAAATTACGGGAAGAAAAGAGGAAGAAATCAACGAGCTTAACGAAACACTGTTTTCCACAATTTGAAGCGATAGGATATAATGAAATTTAATTAAATTAAATGCAGCGAAAATCCGACGGCTTATATTACGGCGTTGGGAACTGCGGGGACTTAAGGAGGAAAAGCGATGAAAAAGAAATTACTCGTATTTTTAACGATTTTTGCGCTTGTGCTTTCGATGACGAGTCTTCTGGTACAGGCGGCAGAGGATGCCGAGGTTACCGTCACGGTAAACGAAGATGGTACCGTAACTGTTACGGCAACGGGAACCTTTGACGAAAACGACTGGGTAGGGATTTATAAGCAGGGTGATACCATAGATCCAGAAAACGGCGGCGTCACCTCTCTCGTGTGGTGGTATCTGCGTGAAGGCGAGGAAATTACGTATCCCGGTGAAAACGAGGGCATTACTGTTGAATCCAGCAACAGAGTAGCGGAGCTCACGGCAGGAGCGGGGAGCGCGCTTGCTCCCGGCGATTATTATGCCGTTGTTTTAGGCGGTGAAAGCTCTTACGAAGTTTTCTCGGAGGAATTCGAGTTTACGATTCCTGAGGAGACAGAAGAGACTCCTACCGAAGCGCCCGCCACGGCTGAGCCTACGCCGGAAGTAACCGAAGCGCCGACGGAAAGCCCCACCACTGCTCCGGCAACGGCAAAAGCAACGCCAAGCGCAGTCGCTGCGCCTACGCAGGCTCCGGACGCCGATGATTCGGAAGGCAATAATACGGCTCTTATCATTGTGTGCATTGTAGCGGCGATTATCATTATAGCGGCGATCATCGTAATTGTTGCCGTGAAGAAAAAGAAAAAATAAAGAGGCTTTGAATTTTGTTCTTTAAGAAGCAGGGCGGATATAAAGCTCCGCCCTGAAATTTTTGTTGATTTTTATTTCACAATATAGTAATATTAGATTCCAATAAAACTATTGAACTGGAATTTTATCGGGAGGTTGTTTTTATGAAAAAGAGAATGTTATCGTTTGCTATTATGGTGGCGGTGCTTATCGCTTCTTTTTCCGCGCTTACTGCGTTTGCCGCGACGGAAACGCTCGACATTACGCCGGCTACGCTGAGAACGCTGAACGGCGCGGACGGAAAAGAGGGTGCGGATGCCGCGCAAGGGGCTACGTACCAGGCTATCGGCGACTGGCATTGGACCGGCGGTGAAACGGGCGTAGGAACGAACGACTATCTGATGCCGTTCGACGAGGCGTGGACGCATTCCGGAACGGATGCCCACATTGTAATGATGAATTATGGCTGCTTTATTTTAATTGCAAAAGACATTGATCTCAGTAAATATTCCAAGGCAACGATTTCGTATTCGACGGACGCTAAGTTTACCTCCAGTGAAAACGAAATCGGATTTTTCAGCGAGGGCGCTTCCTTCGGTTCCCAGGATAATCGCTTGACGGACGGACTTCTTGCGAGCGGAAAAACGACGCCGGCAGTGGACGGCGGCAGCTGGAATGCGATCCGTGAAATGGAAATCGATTTAAGCGACGTTGATTATAAAGGCGATCTGTACCTGGCTCACTATATGAAGGAACCGGACGGCGTATGCGTCACGAATATTGAGTTTACGCTGGCGGAAGGCTCCCAGGGCGGAGACTCGACTGGAGACAACGACAATCAGGGCGGTCAGACCGGAAATACTGAGACAGGCGATATGAGCTTCGCGCTGATTGTTGCGGCAGCCGCTGCGGTTATAACGGTTCTTTTCAGAAAGAAAAGTATGGTTTGATCGGAATCTCAGAAATTGAACTGAAATGAAAGGCGCTCTTCGGCTTCCGTGAGGGCGCTTTTTATATTAATTAAAAATATTGATTTTTTTTTCATTTTATAGTAACATGCAACATGTTAATGCATCACGTTAAGAGAAATCTGGCATTGACATTATGTTTGAGGAGGTTTTACAGATGAAAAAAAGAATCTTGTCGTTCGTTATCATGACGGCGGTACTTGTTGCGTCTTTCTCCGCGTTCACGGCATTTGCCGCGACGGAAACGCTTGACCTTTCAGCATCTGCGCTGAGAACCTTAAACGGTGCAGACGATCTGGATGACGAGGAAGCACAGTCGGGAGCAACCTGGTCTCAGGTTGGCTTTTGGAGGGACCAGACGGGAGGCGATACCGATTGCCTGATGCCGTTTGCAGAAGAATGGCCGGCCGTTCCAGCGCTTGGGGATACGCATATCGTATTTATGAACTATGAAGGCTATATTTTGGTCGCAAAAGATATTGACCTCAGCAAATATTCCAAGGCGACGATCTCATATTCAACGGATGGCTCCTTTACGCAGGCTGAAAATGAAATTGGACTCTTCAGTAAAAATGCGTCTTTTGGTAAGCTTGACGAGCGTAAAACGGACGGACTTCTTGCGAGCGGCTTTACGACGCCTGCAAACGGAGAACCGTGGGATACGCCGAGAACCATGGAAATCGACCTGACGGATGTGGATTATAAGGGCGATTTATATCTTGCTTATTATATGAAGGAAGCGAACGGCGTTTGTGTTACCGGTATTGAGTTTACGCTGGCGGAGGAGGGCTCCCAGGGCGGCGACACGACTGGAGACAACGACAATCAGGGCGGTCAGACCGGGAATACCGAGACGGGCGATATGAGCTTCGCGCTGATCGTTGCGGCGGCCGCTGCGGTTATAACGGTTCTTTTCAGAAAGAAAAGCGCTGTATAATGAAAAGTTAACGTGAACAGATGAAAGAAAAATGCTCCGGCAGCTGCCGGAGCATTTTTTGTTGCGCACGATACCATTTTTGTTTAAAATAGAAGAGACATACAGACTGTGATTTTATTGGGAGCGGTGAACATGGGCTTAATGAACGAAATAGGGAGAAGCGCAGGGCTGAAGGTTTCCGGCGTTGTCTCTTCGAATATGGTTTTCCAAAGAGCGGTTCCGATTTGCATCCGCGGTACGGCCGGCCGGAGCGGCTTAATGGTTTTCGGGGAATTCCTCGGAGAAAGAAAAACGACCGTTACGGACGAGGAAGGAAATTGGAGGCTCACTTTTTCCCCGCATTCGGCGGTACTCGAGCCGCAGACATTGAAGCTTGAAACGGAGGCAGGAGACCTCCTGGAATTTCATGAAATCCTGGTTGGAGACGTCTATTTCATAACAGGACAATCCAATGCCGAGATGACGTTAAACCAATGTATTGCCGCATATCCGGAAGATCAAAAGGACTTGACCTCCGATACGGTTCGCTTGTTTACACAGACTCGGGAATATGTTATAAATCATCCCGAAGTTTGGAAAACCCCTCAAGACGACGTCGTCAATCCTGCGTGGCGCTGGAATAAAACAACGGAAGAAACGGCATACGCATTTTCCGCGCTGGGGTATTATTTCGGCAAAGAATTAAGTAAAACGATAACGGATGTGCCGATCGGGCTGATTATGGCAGCCGCCGGAGGCGCGCAGATCTCGGAGCTGATGCCGGAGGAGACAGCAAAGCAGCAGGGCTATACCATATCCGCAGCAGTCGGAATCGCCGGATATTACAATACGCTGATTCATCCGTTCCTCCATACTCCTATCAGAGCGATGCTGTTTTACCAGGGGGAAAGCGAAAGCAACCCGCAGAACTGCGGACAATACGGAAAGGATCTTGAGGAATTTGTAAAAGCGCTGCGAACAAAATGGGGAAGCTCCTTTAAATTTTATAATGTTCAGCTGTCTTCGCACGGCAAAATCAGTTATGACTACTGGCCACGCATAGGAGAACTGCGCGCGGCGCAATTTGAGGCCATAAATCATATTCCCGACTATTATCTTGCCGCCGCTCTGGATTGCGGATTTCAGGAAGGCGATCCGGATTTTGCACATCCGCTGTATAAAAAGGCGCCTGGTCAGAGGCTGGCAAGGCTGGTGCTCTCAGCCGAATACGGCCTTCTGGATATGGAATATGCCGCATCTCCCCACCCCGTAAGCGCGCAATGGAAGGAGAACTGCGTCCAAATTGGTTTCCGCTACGTCGGCGATGGTTTAAAAATTTTTGGAGAATGCGCCCATCTGATCGGCTTTCAAATCGAGAAGAATGGAGAACGAAAAGACGCGGCAGCACGGATTACCGGCAAAAATATGGTAGAGGTATTTTGTGATGACGAAGCGGAGGCGGTCTGCTACGGAATGCAGCAGCTGGCCGGGCCTGACATTGCGAATCTTTCCAACAGCGAGAACTTGCCGTCGCCGGCCTTCAGACTCGAAAGAAAACAGGCATTTACGCCATAAAACGGGTATATTATTAATGAGCGCCATTTCCCATCCGGCAGAGCGCCGCGGTGGGACGTGCCGTATTTTGTAAAGGAAGAGGCATGAATATGAAAAAACATTTCACATATAGTGTTCTTGTCGTCTTGGCAATCCTTTCTCTGGGCTTGTCCGACGTGACCGCCGCGCCTTCTCCCCTGCCGACGGGTGAAAATACGGCAGTCCCGGAAAGTACGGCGACGCCGGAACCGACGCCAATCCTCAATGAAATCGATTCTATCGGAGATTTTAAATTGAAAGCAGGATATTCCGATAACAGTATCTTTGAAAGCGATATGGCGGTTAACGTAAGGGAAATCCGCGATGAAGCGGAAACCGAGCCGTTTATTCGCGCTGTACGGCAGATCGAGCGCGATCAGGACATTATTTCAATATTTGAAATTACCCTTCAAAAGAATGGCCGCGACACGGAACTTACAAAGCAGCTTAATATTAGAATTGAACAGAGCGATCAATTTCTTTCTTACGATACTATTTCGGTATTCCGGATCGATACGGCAGGGATGGCCCACAGGCTTGAAACTACCGTTGAAAACGGATATATTTGTTATACTACAGCTGAGCTTGGCACGTTTGCTTTATCGGGCGTTTTGCTTCCGGGGCAGACGGAAGCACCGACCGAGCTGCCCTCTGCCAGTCCGACTTTACAAAACGACGGAAATACGGGTATAATAACACCGCCTGGAACCGACGCAGAAAGCGGCAGAGACACGGAAGAAGGTATCGTGACGCCGGGAGCGTTTGTTTTTTGGCTTGTTTTGGCTTTGCTGTTAGGATTTTGGATCGGAATCGGAATCGGATATCTATTATGGGGAAGGTACAAAACAAAGAAAACCCATTCGGGGCCGAGGGTAATAGGGGAATAAACGCCTGGAGAAGGGATTATGGCGGACGGTAAGAAAAAGAATGGAAAATACACGGCAAAATATATATTAATTATTGCAGCTTCAGGCTTTTTTCTGTTTTCTGCGTTATTCCGTTTTTCTGTCTTTTCGGAAACTCCCGCGCCCGAGCCCGTCCAGACGACGAGTGTGGCGGAAAGCACGCCGGCGGAGGAAACCGTTCCTGCAGAGCAAACGCCGGAACAAGAACCAACCAGCTCGGCAGAGCCTACACCGCTGGCCTCGGAGCCGCCTACGGACGTACCGACCGAGCCGCCTGCCACGCCAACACCAGTGCCCGTCACCGAGCCCCCAACGCCGGAACCGACGCCATCGCCAACGGAGCAGATTACCGCAGAACCGACGCCAACCCCGGAGCTGCAGTATTTATATGATTTTACGGTACCGCCTCTGACACAGGACGGCGCCTCCGATAAAACGCTTTCCCCCGGAAATACGCCGGCTCCGACGATGCTCGCGGCGTCCGTAGGGATCGTACAGGTTGAAAATATCGATAATACGGAACGCGGATTTCAATGGTATGATCTCATAAAAGGCCTGGAATATGCATTCTATATTATGGCAGGACTGGCCATCGTGTACGGAATCGTCTGCCTGATCGGCCTCCTCTGTTTCAAAAAAGACCTCTCCTTCGCAGCGCTGAGGAAAAAGAAAAAGGCTTCCCGTAAGGCAGGAAAACGATGATTCTTTTTATGATCGCATGCCTTCTGATGAATCTCCAGGCAAGAAAGCTGGCCTCAATAACCGTTTCCGCCGGAACAGGCATCCGGATTGCGCATATTTCCGACTTGCATTTTGATAGGATTTTGATACAACCTTCTTATCTTATAAAACAGATCTGTATAAAATGTCCGGAGGTCATTGTCATTACGGGTGATTTATGCACAGATTTAAAGTATTTTGAAAGAGTATCCAATTTTTTGGATATGCTTTCCTATAAGGCCGGCTGCCCTATTCTGATTACTTTGGGAAATCACGATAATATAATATTTGAAAAGGAAAAATGCACGAAGGAGGAATACATTGCCGCGCTGGAGGCCATCGCGCCGAACATACGGGTGCTGGAAAACGAAACGTACCTTTATAAAAACGTTTTATTCGGTGGCCTTGGAGACGTAAAGACGAATCGGGAGGATTTTGGAAAAACAGCTTTGCAATGGAATAAAGCCGCAGAAAAAAGTAATTATAAATTTATCCTTTTAACGCACAATCCGGATCTTATTCTGAAGCTGCCGCGGCTCTGCGCGCTTACGCTGCTTCTTGCGGGCCATACGCACGGCGGGCAGGTACGCCTTCCGCTGAATATCGAATTTACGCTGCTAAAGAAGGATATTCTTCCTAAAAAAGGAATTTATTATGGATTTCATACATATAACGGAATGAATTTATATATAACCTCCGGAATCGGATGCTCCCTGCTTCCGATTCGTTTCCGCTCGAAAGCAGAAATTGCGTTAATTGAGTGAAATATGCTTTGACAAGAAATATCCGGTTTGTTATACTTTCAGACATAGAAGTGAAGTCACAGACTATCATGTGTGAAAGGAGAACGTTTAAGTGGCAAAGAAATTAGTTGGATTACTGATTGCTTTTTCAATGATGCTTTCATTGATTGCATGCAGCGAAAGGGAGGATGACGGTGTGATTACGGGAGAAAGATATACGGGCCCGTTTTCCGATGTAAACGGGGCGTATGGCGGCGTAGACGATCTCGGCAGAACGCTTGCCGGAAGCTCCGAGGTCGGGGAAACGAAACAGGACAGACAGGTGGGAATTTTTTATTTCCTGTGGATGGGAGAGCACGGCACCGGAGGGCCGTATGATAACAGCGCGATTGTAGAAGCTTCTCCGGATGCGATCGAATCCGAGAGCAATTGGATCAAGGCTGGCGGCGGTCCCGTTGGAGCGCACCATTTCTGGGGAGAACCGCTGTTCGGGTATTATCTGACCTCCGACGAATGGGTTATGAGAAAGCATCTGCAGATGCTTACAGATGCCGGAATCGATTTTATTGTCTTTGACACGACGAACGCAGTTACATATGATGCGAGAGTGAAAGACATTATTAAAATCTGGTATGAATATCTGGAAATGGGCGTAGATGTTCCGAAGCTTGCCTTTTATACCAATTCAAATTCCGGTGCGACGATGGAACATATCTATGAAAATATTTATCAGAGCAAGAGCCTGAACAACAAGTATCCGAGACTTTCCGAACTCTGGTATCAATGGGACGGCAAACCGATGATTATCGGAAATTCCAGCGAATTGTCGAAGGAACTGGCGGACGAAATGATGGAGTACTTTACGATCAAAGACTCCCAGTGGCCGACTGAGGCGCGGAAGGATAACGGCTTCCCGTGGATGGAATTCGGCAGATCTCTTACGGAGGAGTCGGTATACGGTGTCGACGGCAGAAAAGAAGTCATGAGCGTTTCTGTGGCGCAGCATTCCGATACGGTTCAGTTCAGCGCTACCGCATGGTACGGCGGAAACGACAGAACGAGAACCTGGCATAACGGTGCGAACGACACGTCGGAAAATGCAATTTTGTACGGCTACAATTTTGCAGAGCAGTGGGAATATGCGATCGCGCAGGATCCCGAGATGATTTTCGTGACCGGATGGAATGAATGGGTTGCGCAGCGGCAGCCGGGCAACGATTTGTATCCGATCGTTTTTGTGGACTGTGCTACTTATAATACGAGCCGTGACGTAGAGCCCTCGGCGGGCGTTTTCGGAGACAATTACTACATGCAGATGGTGGAGTATATCCGGAAGTATAAAGGCGCGGATCACAGAGTTTATGTCGGAGACGATCAGACCATCGATATCGATGGCGATTTCAGCCAGTGGGATAATACGTCTGTTACGGCGAAGTATCTCGATTATACGAACGATATCGAGGACAGAAATTCGAGAGGCTTCGGCAAGGAAAAGTATGAAAATGAAACGGGCCGCAACGATATCGTTAATATGAAGGTTGCGCATGACGACGAATATCTGTATTTCTACGTGGACACGAAGGAGGACATTACGCCTTCTACGGACGATAACTGGATGACGCTCTTTATTGATTCGGGCGTTGAGGGGAATGCGGAATGGTACGGATATGATTTTGCGGTGAATGTCGAGAAGCCGAACGGAAATGAAGCGGTGCTTTCGAAATGCAGCGGCTCTGGATGGAACTGGACCAATGCCGGTACGGTAAAGATGAAGGTGGAAGGAAATAAAATGATGCTCGCGATTTCCCGCGCGGATCTGGGTATTCCGGACAACAACGGAAAGACGCTGATTGATCTTCAGTTTAAATGGGCGGATAATTACCAGCAGAATGAAAGCGGCAGCTATGACGTTTGGACGTTCTACACGGACGGAGACGCTGCGCCTTACGGAAGACTGAACTATATTTATTCTGAAAAAGCGTAAAGATCCCGTTATTTACGATCGGAGCAAACAAAATAAGTTTGCTCCGATTTTATTTTGTGTTATAATACGGCTTGGATATATTTATTACATTGATAGGAGTGCTATTTATGTTTTACAGAGCGGTAGCAGCGACATGTCCCGGAAATGATAAAGAATATAACAGCAATAACATATATCTTAACACAAAATACATAACGGATGAAATAAAAGCATCGGAAGTCCTTCTGAAGCAGAAAAAGGAGCAGGAAGGGCTGCAGTTTTACGGAATCGCGGAGGGCTTCGGCGCGGACCGTTATACGGATGAGGCATCTCTGATTGCCGTCAGAAAGCTGCTTTCGATTCAAAAAAGAGTTTCTGGAAATGAAATCAGCGATAATTATGATGAGGCGGCCGATTCCCTGTACGCATATTTAGAAGATTTTATAAAGGAAGCCAATGAGGCCGTTGCCGCAAAAGCTGCGGAGCTTTCGGATCAGAACATTTATGCCTCCGTTGCAGCGATCGGCCTGTATGAAACCGCGGCGATTACCTGCAACGTAGGCAATACCAGAATTTATTTGTTTCGAAAAGGTCATTTGAGCTGTCTTTCCGAGGATCACAATCAAGCGCAGGTCATGTATAAAAATGGTGTGATTACGGAAGAGAAGGCGGCCCGGCATCCGAAAAGGAATAAACTGACGCAGTATTTGGGCATATTGCCGGAGGGAAAGCAGCTGGAGCCATATTATTCCGAGGTGGAGGTAAAACACGGGGATATTTTCGTTATATGCAGCAGTGCGTTCTGCAGCGCGGTAGATGACGAAAGCATCTGCGGCATGATCCGGGACTCCAGAAGTCTTTCGCAGATTGCGGAAAAGCTGATGCAGGCAGCCGCGGAGAAGGGCTTTTCCGACGATACGTCAATTTTAGTTGTAAGAGCGGACGCGCAGGCAAAAGCCGGGGCCGCCGGGACAGCAGCTGCAGCAGCCGCGGCGGGTACGGCAAGTACGGCTGCGAAGACAGCGCGCGCCTCCGGGGAGACTCCCTCTGCGGCGGCAAAGAGCAGGGAAACGCTGCCAGAGGGAGAAGGAGAATCTTTCATGAATAAACTCAAACGCTTTTTGGGTTTAAGTGCAGATTCTGAAAATGAAAAGGTCTGGCCGGCGCTTCTGACGTTCGGCTGCTGCATTCTGGTAGTCATTATTTTAACGGTTCTGGGAATAAAAATATACAATGCCTCCAAATCCCCGTCGTCGAATGCGCCGACCAATCCGCCCTCTGCGAATGTCGGAACGCCTTCCTCTCAGGCAGGGGCTCCGACGCCATCGGGAGCTTCCCCCTCCGCTTCGCCGTCCGCAGGACAGACGCAGGCGCCCAGCAGCACGCCGACACAGGAACCCACACAGGCTCCGACGGAAGCGCCGGTAACGGAAGCGCCGACAGAGGCGCCCACACAGGCTCCGACGGAAGCGCCGGCAACGGAAACGCCGACAGAGGCGCCCACACAGGCTCCGACGGAAGCGCCGGTAACGGAAGCGCCGACAGAGGCGCCCACACAGGCTCCGACGGAAGCGCCGGCAACGGAAACGCCGACAGAGGCGCCCACACAGGCTCCGACGGAAGCGCCGGCAACGGAAGCGCCAACAGAGGCGCCCACACAGGCTCCGACAGAGGCGCCGGCGGTAATTCCATCAGATCAGGAAACGATCCCGCCATCGGAAGGATAAAATACGTTTACTAAAAAAGAAATATATATGGATCACCCCCCCCCGAAAGGAACAAGAGCGAAAATGGAACAATGTAAGCAATGTAAATGCCAGGAGAAACACGATTATGCAAAGCTGCAGCCGGTACTTGAGGAATATGCCCAGGTACCGGGCAGTCTTATTACTATACTTCAGCATGCGCAGGAAATATACGGATATCTGCCGACGGACGTTCTTTGGTATATTTCCGAACGTACGGGCATCAAACCGGCGAAGGTTCTGGGCGTCGCTACGTTTTATACGCAGTTTCGCTTCCAGCCCGTTGGAAAATATCTGATGCTCCTCTGCAACGGTACGGCATGTCATGTGAATGGAGCTAAAAAGATTGAAGAAGTCATTACGGAAGAGCTCGGAATTTCCGACGGAGGCACAACGGAGGATGGCCTGTTTTCTCTGAAGGTGGTTGCATGTCTTGGCTGCTGCAGTCTTTCCCCGGTGATGATGATTAACGACGAAACATATGGCCTGCTGACGCCGGACAAGGTAAGAGCCATTATAAAAGAGTTAAGAGAGAAAAGCGAGGAGTAAGGCACATGAAGATCATTATCGGCGAGGGCAGCTGCGGAATCGCGGCAGGTGCGGCTAAAATTCATGACTATTTGGGAGAACATGCGCAGTTTGCGGAGCTTTCCATCACAGGCTGCATTGGGATGTGTTACCTGGAACCTATTGTAGATGTAATTGAGGACGGGATAAAACGCACTTATTGCAAAGTGAGCACAGAGCTTTTGCCGGAATTTACGGCAGCTCTGGAACGCAGGGACTTCGAAGGAGCGTTTTTGAAGGGCCTGGAATTAAAGGCGGAGGATCGCGCGTTTCTTGAAAATCAGACGCGGATTGCGCTCCGGAACTGCGGAAAAATCAATCCGGAAAGCATTGACGAATACATCGCTGCCGGCGGATATCGGGCGCTTGAAAAAGTGCTTCGCGAAATGACGCCGGAAGACGTAATAGAGACGATAAAAAAGTCCGGACTGGCCGGCAGAGGCGGCGCAGGATTTCCGACCTGGTTTAAATGGAATGCCGCGCGCCAGTCTGCCGGAACGGAAAAATATCTGATCTGCAATGCGGACGAGGGCGATCCGGGCGCGTTTATGGACCGGGCGGTCATAGAAAGCGATCCGCATAATCTGATTGAAGGAATGCTGATCGGCGCTTATGCGATCGGAGCCGGCGAAGCCGTTGTTTATGTACGCGCGGAATATCCGCTTGCAATCGTTCGTCTGACCAAGGCCATCCGTCAGGCAGAAGAGCGCGGGTATTTGGGCGAAAATATCGCGGGCAGCGGGTTTTCCTGCAAAATGCGGATTAAGGCCGGCGCAGGCGCGTTTGTATGCGGAGAAGAAACGGCGCTGATCGAATCTCTGGAGGGAGAACGCGGCATGCCGCGCCTGAAGCCGCCGTTCCCGGCACAGAAAGGGTATTGGCAGAAGCCTTCAAATATTAATAACGTTGAAACATTCGCAAATGTTCCCTGGATCCTGGAAAACGGCGGCGAGGCGTTTGCGGCGCTGGGAACGGAAGACAGCAAGGGCACGAAGGTTTTTGCTTTGACCGGTAAAATTAAACGGGGCGGTCTTGTGGAAATCCCCATGGGAAAAACGCTTCGGGATGTTATATACGGAATCGGCGGAGGAATCCGGGACGGAAAAGAGTTTAAGGCCGTACAGATGGGAGGCCCCTCGGGAGGCTGCATTCCCGCGTCGCTTCTCGATACGGTGATCGATTATAAGCAGCTTTCGGCGACGGGAGCGATTATGGGCTCCGGCGGAATGGTCGTTATGGATGAAACGACGTGCATGGTAGATATGGCCCGCTTCTTTTTGGATTTTACGGCAAAAGAATCGTGCGGTAAATGCATTCACTGCCGAATCGGCACAAAGCGCATGCTGGAAATATTAAACAGAATTGTAAACGGGGAAGGACGCGACGGCGATATTGAGCTTCTTGAAGAGCTCTGTACAACCATCAAGGACGGAGCGCTTTGCGGCCTGGGCCAGACGGCGCCCAACCCTGTGCTGACGACGATACGATATTTCCGGAATGAGTACGAGGCGCATATTTACGACAAGAAATGTCCCGCAGGGCATTGCCCGAGTCTCATTACATATCAGATCGATCCTGAAAAATGCCGCGGCTGCACGCTGTGCGCAAAGAAATGTCCCGTTGGAGCCATCTCGGGAACCGTCAAAGAACCGCATACGATTGATCCTGCAAAATGCATAAAATGCGGGAAATGTCTGGAAACCTGCAAATTCGGCGCTGTGAGTGTGTAATATCGAAAGGAAGAAAAAAGAATGAGTATACATTTTAAGATAAACAACACTGAAGTCGAGGCGGAACCGGGAGAACTTCTGATCCATACGGCTCAAAAATACGGAATTGAAATCCCATCGCTCTGTCATAACGACAAAGTAAAATCATATGGTGCATGCGGCGTGTGCGTCGTTGAAAATGCAAAAGGCGGAAAGCTCATGCGCTCCTGCTCCACAGAGGTCGGTCCGCAGTTTGAGGGCATGGAGATCTACACCGAAACACCTCGCGTTATTCAGGCGCGGAAGATTGCCATCGAATTATTAATGACGGATCATACAGGCGACTGCCGGCCGCCGTGTATGCGGGAATGTCCCGCGCATACGGATTGTCAGGGCTACGTCGGCCTGCTTGCAAACGGTTTTACGGAAGAAGCGGTCCGGCTGATCATGGAGAAAATCCCGCTGCCCGCTTCCATCGGCAGGGTATGTCCGCATCCCTGTGAGAAAGCCTGCAGAAGAGCAGCTTTGGAGGAACCCGTCTCCATTGCAAACCTGAAGCGCTTTGCCGGAGACGTGAACCTGGGAAAAGGAGAACATGCGTATAAGCCGGACGTTTTACCGGATACCGGCAAAAAAGTTGCCGTCATCGGGGGCGGGCCTGCGGGCCTGACGGCCGCCGCCGTTCTTCGCGGAAAAGGCCACGCCGTTGAAGTATTCGACATGATGCCGGAAATGGGCGGCATGCTTCGCTATGGAATTCCGGAATACAGGCTTCCCAAAGCAATTGTAGCGCAGGAAGTAGCGCTGCTTGCATCCATGGGAATCGGAATGCACAATAACGTCAGGGTGGGAGAGGAAAAATACACGCTGGAGTATTTCCGCTCGGAGTATGATGCGGTTATTGTTGCAATCGGAGCATGGAAGAGCAGCCGTATGCGGATCCCCGGAGAGGACCTGGCCGGCGTAATGGGCGGAATCGATTTTCTGCGGGAGATCGCCTTGGGAAAGATTCCGGAGCTCGGCAGGAAGGTCGCGGTTGTCGGAGGCGGCAATACAGCCATGGATGCCTGCAGGAGCGCAGTTCGCGCCGGAGCCTCGGAGGTTTATACGATCTATAGAAGAACGAGAGCAGAAATGCCGGCAGAGCAGATCGAAATCGATGAGGCGGAGGAAGAGGGCGTCGTCTTTAAATTCTTATGCAATCCTGTTGAAATTCTTGGAACGGATGGGCGCGTTTCCGCTGTAAAAGCGCAGAAAATGAAGCTCGGGGAGCCGGATGCCGGAGGAAGACGGGCGCCTGTACCGGTGGAAGGAGAGTTTGAAACGATTGAAGTTGATACCGTTATTATGGCGATCGGTCAGAGCTGCAACCTTTCCGGCTTTGAAACGCTTGCGCACACGAAGAAAAATACGCTGTCAGCAGATGAAACCAATTTTACAACCTCTGAGTCCGGCGTTTTTGCGTGCGGAGATGTTACGAACCGGGGCGCGGGGATTGCAATCGCGGCAATCGCAGAGGCGCAGAAGGCTGCTGCTGCAGCTCATGAATATCTGACGTCGGGTCTTGCGGCCGAGCGCGCTAAAAATGAAGATGAAATGTTTTATTCCAGGAGAGAGCTTTCGAAAGAACAGATTCGTGAGGAATATTCCTTCCGGAACAGTGAAAATCGCGTTTCGCTCCGCCATCGTCCCGCACAGGAACGGAAAGCTGATTTTAAAGAATTTGTATCAGGATATTCCGCAGAAGAAGCGCAGCGGGAAGCAAGCCGCTGTCTGGAATGCGGGTGCCTGGATTTCTACGAATGCCGCCTGCTGAAGCTTGCCAATCGCTATGAGATCCATCCCGATCGGATCGGAGGAGAGCGGCACCACCGCAGAAGCCTGAAGGTGAAGGCAGAATATTTTACAAGGGATCAGGATAAATGCATTCTTTGCGGTCTTTGCGTGCGTGCCTGCGAGGAGGTAACGGGCCGCGGCGTGCTGGGACTGGTCGGCCGCGGTTTTGACACGACGATTCAGCCGGCGATGGGCCTTCCTCTGAAGGAAGCGGACTGCATGTCCTGCGGCTTGTGCGTATCGGTCTGCCCGACAGGGGCGCTGACGGAAAATATGAATGGAATGAAAGCCGTCCCGCTTCCGGAAAACTTCTTTACACATCGCTGCACGCTTTGCAGCGCGGGCTGCGCGCTGCTGGTATCCCATTACGGAAATGCAGTCCTGAAGGCTGTTCCTCTTCCGGGGAAGGATGCGGATGTTCTGTGCGAGCGGGGACGCTTCCTGCTTCCGGAACGCTTTACCTTAGGCGATTCTATGGAAGAAGTAAAGAATGCGTTCGGCAGGATTTTGAAGGATGGAGCCGTTTCTGCGGGCAAAATCGGAGTTTTGGTTTCCGCCTCCTGCGGGGAAAAGCAGATTGAAAAAATTACGGCGTTTGCTTCTGCGCTGATGCCTGCCTTTATTGCATCGAATTCCATGGGAAAGCCGGTTCCGGAGAAGTATGCGGACTCTGTGGATACGGCTGCGAGGAAAAACGGAAAATGCGCGGGCGTATCTGCTTTAACGATCGGAGTCAACGACGAAATACTGAAAAGGCACGGAATCGGGCCTCTTACGGCGGAGCAGAAGGCGAGGATTGAAACGGGTGAAATTGAAACGCTGTTTGTTTTCGGCGACGATATTTGGGAACTTGATACGTCTAAAGTGAAAAACGCAGAACAATTTAAAATTGAGTTTTGAAAAAGACGTTTAACCGATAATATTTTTGCGCTTATCCCAAAATGATGGTACACTGTGGTCGAACAATCTTTGGGGGGCAATTACGGTTCTATGATGCTGAACATAAAAACGCACGTGCAGGGGATGGGGAAGGTTCTTTACGCGTATTTTTTAGCGGTGGCTCTCGGATGGGCCGCTTTTCCCATTATTGTCATAGCGCTGTCGCAATACGCGCAGCTCTATGTCGTGCTGAGCGTTTATACGTTCGTCGTGACGCTGGTATTTATCTGTATTCTGTACATGATGATGCATGGCTTCGGGGAATTGGACAGAAAACCGTACCAGTGGGCGCGCTATAATATGAAGGGCTTCGCATGTGCGGCAGCAGCGTTTGCGCTGATTGTTCTGGCAGAAATCATTATGATTTTACTGGCGGACAAATATATTATCGTAAAACATCCCTATTTTACGATTGCGTCGTTTAACCATTACGCAAAATTGATTCTGTATATCCCCTTTTTCTGGTTCTACAGAATCATTTCTCCGCCTACGGAAGAAAGCGTGATTCCCGAAGTAACGGAGCTTACCTGTCTTTTTCCGGGAATTATCATTATACTTAGCGCCGGGATCGGTTATATGATGGGATATCACGGGATTCGGATTATCAAAAACCCGCCGAAAAATGAGTTTCTGAGAAAGCTGGTCTATGGCGGGCCGAGAAAGAAGAAAAAAATAAAGCTGCCGCCGGAGGAGGATGCGAAATAATGCGGTATGATGCGTTTTATCAGGAAATTCAGAAAATGCTTGAGGAAATTTATCTGAAGGCCGGCAGTATGCAGCTGGAGCAGAAAGCGTTTTTCCGGGAAGCTGATCATAAAATAGAAGAAAACCGCACGTTTATTGAGGAGCAGACGGCGGACTGGCGCGCGGAGGATTGGAAAAATCTGTTTTTTTACTATGTTGAAAATGGAAATCCGGAGGTAGACGATTTTGTCGGACGGAAGCTGAACGAGACATGCGGCCCGGAATTTTTGCGCGGCTGTATCCGGTCTCATATTGGATTGCTGGAAAACGACATTTATTCTTCCGGAAGCGCGGAAGCGCTGCGCGGCTCCGATCTCCTCTTTGCAGCGGTAAAGCTCCTGAACCGTATGGGGGAGGGCGGCGCGAATCAGGAGGTTATGGAGGCTTTTTCCGCCTGCAGCAGCATCAACGAGCATATTTTGTACGAATTGGCAGAGTATCTGTGCAGAGAGTGCGGCGAACAGGTCTGTACGCTGATCGCAGATGATTCTCTGGAGGACGATAAGCTGATTGCGCTTGTCTCTGCCTTTGCTTCGCAGGGAAGGCGCGACGATGCGATGTTCCGCGCAATGAAGCAGCGTTTTAAGCGGCTGCCGGATGAGAGCGAAGTAAAAGCGCTGTTTGCCGCCGTGTTCGGCGACTACGGAGAACCGAACGCCATTTTACCGATCAGAAAATATATGAAAAATCTTATTGAGCTCTATCATGAGAAAAAAGACCGGGAGATTTTCAGCAAAATCATGATGGCCTCCTCTGTCGTAGAAGGCCTGGGAGGCTCTGCGCAGGATCTGCTGCCATAAAATTTTACGGCAATTGTGAATATTTGTAAGCCCCCTGTAATATGCTTAATTAAGTAGTATGCAGGGGGTGCCTTTATTGATACTCATAATGAAAAAAACCAACGTAATACTTGGAATCCTGATTTTTGTCCTCGTCGCTGCAATCGTCGCAATCAATATTGGCTTCGGAGCAAAAGGGGACGGCTCGTCCGTAAACGCTTCCGAATATGTTGAAACGCTTTCGCCGGCAGGGAAAATCATTGTGCTTGATGCAGGGCATGGAGGAGAGGATCCCGGCGCGGTAAGCGCGTACAGCGGGGCAAAGGAAAAAGACATTACGCTGATTATTGCGCAAAAAACGAAAAAACTGCTGGAGGATGCAGGATACACTGTTGTAATGACGCGTACCGAGGATGTATTGAATTACGACGATGAAAATTTATCCATGACGGCAAAGCGAAGGCAGGATCTTCTGAAACGAAAGAAAATGATGGACGAAAGCAACGCAGATATCGTTGTCAGCATCCATTTGAATTCTTTCAGTGATTCACAGTATCACGGAGCGCAGACTTTTTATACAAAAGAATCTCTTTCCAGCAAAAAGCTGGCGATCAGTCTGCAGACTGCGCTGAGAGAGCTGCTGGAGCCTGAGAACGACAGGGAGGCACTGTTAAAATCAGAAGATATTATTATCACGAAAAACTGCAAGGTGACGACTGCCATCGTAGAGTGCGGATTCCTTTCGAATCAGGAGGAGGAAAAGAAGCTGGTTGACGATTCCTATCAGACAAAAATTGCGGAGGCCATCAAGGCGGGAATTGACAATTATTTTACCGTGATGGCGCCAAAGGAATAACGGACGAAAAAAGGCGAAAAAATTACGAAACAGGAACGTGCCGGGAAATACTGCTCCCGGCACGTTTTTTATTTAGCCGTCCGCAGACGGGAAAAGTGAGCGTTTTTTGCAGGAAATATTCCCGCCGTCGATTTTCGACGGCTTGTGAGGTATTCTGTGTTTGCAGCCGCGAAGGCGGGATCAAAACGGAGGTGTGAGAGGATGCTTGATGTTTGTAACGGCAGATTTTCAGTTCTTGAAATTATTTTGGAGGACAGGCTGTATAAGACTGTGGATACCGCAACCGGGAGTCTGGCGGCAGTGAAGCGATGGGAATCCGGGGATTCCTCTTTTGAAAATGAATTGTCGGCGCTGACATCGCTCCGTCACCCTTCCGTACCGCAATTTATTTGCAGCTTTGAGGAGGGGGGCTTCAGATATATTGCGGAAGAATGGTTGGACGGCGTTTGTCCGGGACCGGAAATTCCTGCGGAGCAGCTGACGGGGCTTGCCGTCTCGTCCGCGGAATTCTTATTGTTTCTGAACACCGATATTGACGGCAAAGGGTCTAGGATTCATGGCGACATCAAGCCGTCCAATCTGATTATAAAAGACGGCAGGATCTGTTTTATCGATTTTGAGAGCAGCATTATAACCGGAACGGAAGCCCCCGACAGCAGCGCTTCCGGGGCTGCGCCGCAGATCGGAAAACAGAGAACTGCCCGGATCGCCAGTGAATATTTTACCGCACCGGAAGTATTTTACGGAAAGGCATGTGCGCAAAGCGATATCTATTCACTGGGCATGGTTTTTATCTGGCTGCTGGGAGGGTTTGGATCAAATGGCGCGGATCCGAAGCGAATTCCGGATGACTGCGCGCTGAAACCGATTTTGATGAAATGCATCTCGTATGAAGCAAAGGACCGGTATCCGGATGCGGCAGCTCTTCTGACAGAGCTGAAGGCGCTTACAGCGCCTTCTCTGCCGCGGGCAGGGGGAACGCCGCAGTCCCACCAGGCTGTCCGCTTTTCCCTATATGTTGACTGCAATGTTTGTTTTGCCTGGGAGCTTGCCGAGACGGCTGCGGTATTTTTCGGGATGAAAACGTGTATTCTGGCCGTAACAGGCAGAACGCAGCGGAAGCTGGACTATTATGCTGTTCGGGATAAATATTACGGGGAAGAAAGCGTCGAAGAAGAAACGCAGCCGTATCTTTTCGATTACCGATCGCTGTATCAAAGGGACGCGGAAGCATGGCATGCAAAGGGCCTGCTCCACAAGAGAGAAGATTGCATGAATTTATATTTCTCAGGCAGGAGACTCCAGGATGAGCTGGAACCGGAAAACGAATTATGTATTTCGGACCTGGTCGCGTGGGGACGCAGCTATTTTGATTGTGTGATTTTTATCACGGACAGATATGACGACAAGCCGGCCGTGCGCAACCTGACGGCAAGCTGTGATTATACGATTGCAACGCCTCTGGCCAATGTAGATGATATCGAGGCCTGCAAAAACTATTACGAATGGTTTGGCGGCGACGTTTTGTACGCGGCCTGGGAGTATAACGAAAAATGCAGCCTGCCGGAGGAAAGCATTCTGCTGATGGTAGGAGAAGAAAAATATCTTGGCGCTGTTTCACATGATGAAGCACGAATGCTGAAAAGAAATTTTACCGGAAAGATCCGGCCGATTTTCGGATCGGACGGGAGCGGAAGCGAGGCTCAATATATCAATATTATCAATCGCTTATTCGGCGCCGCAAGCAATAGAAAGGAAAGGTCGTGTGTGTCTATATGAAAAAGAATATAATCGTAAGGGCCGCAGCGTTTTTGCTGTGTATGGCGTTGGTCGCGGGAATCTATACCTTCCTGGTAATTCCGTCTGTACGGAAAGAAGAAAAAGAAATCTATGAAGAGATGCTTGCGGCGGAAACGCAGGGATATGTTACGGTACTTACTTATAACGGCGATACGCCGCTGCTCTCAGATACCATCGTTACGGAAGCCATTGCCTCCCACTTTGTAACGGTTCAAATGCCGTCGGGCTGTGTCACATCCGATTACGTTTCCGATTTTGAGGATGTCTGCGGGCTTCAGCTGAAATATGCAATCTGCAGAGGACAGCAGGTATCCTATCAGAATTTTAAAGAATTTTTGAAAGACGCAGAAGGAAACGAACGGCTGAAGGAATTCCGGATTTCCAGCCTTGTTGCGGGACAGGCGCAGCCGGGGCGGTTTGCGGATATTCTGCTCAGTTATCCGGACGGGAGCACGGCAGTCGTCGTTCCCAAAATACAGATTTATGATATTCAGCGGGATCCGGAAACAAACGGAGCATTTATACAGGATGAAAACGAATGCTATACAGCGGTTTTTGCCGTAACTGATGAAGAATATCGCGATCTTGTAGATGCAGGAAAAGAGGGAGTGCTCGATTTGCGGATTTATATAGATCAAACACAGGATGCCTCTCAGAAAACATATCGTCCGGTTTCGGCTGCGCCTGTTGAGGTTGCCCCATGAGCTATCTTTCTTCCCCCTCCTGGGCGGGGCTGGCGGATATCGTGTCTGAAAGCCTGTCGGACAGCGCGCGTTTTGCAGAAACATATCATACGGATAGAATTCATGCGGAGAAGGCAATCCGCACATTTACGGGATTAAAGGACTTTGCTGCTCTGGGCAGTAAAGCGGCAAGACAAAATATCGTAGATTACTATATTCGTTTAATGGAATCCTATGATCGCGATAAGCTTGACGGTTTACTTAACGGAGCGGTCAATTTCCGGGAGATAAACCAGAACGAAGCGGAAATCATTTTTGAATTACTTCTTGCTAATTTCTCGTTTGAAGAAATTCTGCGGACGTATCGTGAATACAGCAATAACATCAGTGTCATGGAGGAACCCTTTCTGAGATATACCGCATTGGAGCTGCAGCGCAGAACAGGATTTTTGAAGCGCTATGAAAAGAAGCGCGAGCAGCTGAATTTTGTTTGTATCCTGCTGTATGCGGTCAGCTATGGCCAAAGCTGCATAGAATCTCTGCAGTATATGGATATCAACGAAATCGGCATTTTAAATAAGGATTATATTTATATAATTTGGAAGGGTCTCAAAATTCGCCTGAAGTTTCTGTGCTTTGAAAACCCGGGAACCATCGTCAACATCCAGAAGAAGACGACACAGCGATCCGCATTGAACTATGATATGCAGAATCCCATCGTTGTGACATCAAAAAACAATTCCAACCGGATCAGCGCAGCTGGGTACGAGGTAACGCCGGGAGACGGGGATTTTTATTACAATGAACGCATTTTTAACCTGCATGTCGTTTCGCTCGAAGACCTTGCGGAAAAGTATCAGACGATCGACCAAAATATGATTTCTTTCCTGAAATATAACCAGAAGGGACGCGGAAGCTTTATCGTTTCAGGCTCTGATATGGGCGTAGGCAAAAGCACCTTCCTGTTGTCGATGCTTGGGGAATATCCTGATTATTGGGGAATCGGAATTCTTGATCAGCAAAACGAGCTGCAGGCGGGGATTAAATATCCTGACAAAAATGTAATTACGCTGGTGGAGAACACGAAGCGCGATCTTGCGCAGAGCTTTGCTTACTTGCTGAAGACTTCACGGGATATCCTTGTAGTAAGTGAAATTACGCTGCCTGATGAGGTTTCAGAGCTTATTAATGCCGCGCTCCGGCTTAACGCCGGCGTCAGTGCAACCATGCATTCGTTTTCTCCGAAGGAGGTCATTCCGAATCTTCGGAATCTGATGATGAAAACGCCCATGTATCAAGATAAAAATACGGCCGAGGAGGATATTGCGGGATGCATTGACCTGATTATTCATTTGAGCCGGCTCGATACCGGCAGAATCGTAGTGGACAGTATCCATGAGGTCTGTTCAGATCTTTCTTGGAAGGAATCAATCCTTTATAATCTGGGCATGTCAGAGAACGATTGTGACTTGAAGGAAAGCGAACGGCTTCGGACACTTTTGATGAGGCTTGGCGTCCGGTATATCGGGAGCCTGCTTGCAGGAAGGTCATATTATTTGAAACCGATTTTTAGATTTAATAAGACACTGGGTGAATCCGGCGCATGGGAGCTGCTTGAAGCGCCTTCCGATCAATATTTTCAAAAAATGAGCCGATATGCAGGCGATCAGGCTACCGAGCAGATTTGGAAGCTATTTCAGTCAGGGGGGTGAATACGAGAAAATGGATAAATTGTTTTTTGCTTTTTTATTATTGGGAGGCCTTGGCTGCTGCGGCTTTTTTATTCTCAGCTGGTTTGTTCGGCGCCGCCGTGAAAAGCGGTATGGCAGGATTTCCTCTTCCGTATTTCTGGAGCGGTATGCGGATCGCCTCTATCAAATTTTTTCCAGAAGCAAAAGCTTTGTAAAATTCAATAATGAAATTGCATATAAAATATCCGTATTTAATACGCTGTCCTTTGACAAAAACCGGCTGCTTGGCGCGGTCGGAATTTCTGCCTTCGGATTTCTGCTGTGTGGGGCGTCTATTGCTATTCTTGTTATATACATGCCGTATTGGTATATTGCGCTTGTATATATTATTGTTTTTAATGCCTCGGTTCTGTTTGCTCTGCAGCTGATTTTTGAACTGATCATGAACCGGCATCTGAAGCGGATGCCGGAAGCGCTGCGGATCCTGCAGTCTCGCTTTTTATCAAAAGGAAGCATTGCCAAAGCAATCCATGTAAGCCTTCCTGATCTTCCGAAGGGGATCAAATCAGAAATGCTCCGGATTTATAATGCACTTACACAGAACGAACAGGAAAAGGCAAAAGAAACGTTCAGAGAAATCGATAAAAAATATGCGAATGAACACATGTCGGTTTTGCTTGATCTCATTTGGCTTGCGCACTATAACGGCGGCGCCGAAACAATTAAGGATCAGTTTGACGTTATGGTCCGCGACGTTCTGGAGGACCTGGAGAACCAGCAGGATTTGCGCGGAGCTTCGATGAGCTACATTATAATGTCGGTATTATTTATGGCTGCCTTGCCTGCCGTGAGACTCTATAATGCCTCCGTACTTGCTCCGACAGAGATGCAGTATTATGAAACGCGCGCAGGAATGCTTCTTGCGGCGGGCTATATCGGCTTTCTGCTTTTACTGATCGCGGTTTTATTCTATTTAAAGAAGAAAGGGTGACGTGCCGTGAGAAAGGAAGGTTCACAAAAATCTTTACAGGGAAGGCTGCTGATCCTGTTTTGTACGTTTTTGACTGGAATCGCCATAATAATAACAGATCTTTTGATCGGTGTTTCCGGCACAGAAACCGTATTGTTAAAAATAACGGGCGTCATTATATTATCCTGTCTTTCCTTTTATGTTCCGGACCTGATGCATGCGATCGGCAAGAGCGGAAGAATTTATCATAAACGCAAGGAGCTCCGCTTTCTGAAAAAACTTTTCCTCATGAGCGGAAGTATTAAACCGGTCGATTCTATGCAGGTGGTCAACGCGATGTATGAACGTTCTTATTATTACAGACAAGATCTCGAACGGATTATGGATGTGCTGAGAAAAAGCAGTGTTGATAAAGAGGACTTTTTCAGCGAACTGTTGGCGGAAAGCGAAGATTTGGATTCGAAATTATTTTATGAAAAATTAAGCATCGGTTTTTTATATGACTTCGATCTGGCTGTGCGCAACATAGAGGCAGATTTCATTCAGGAAAAACGTGCATACGCCCGCTTTATCAAAAAGCGTGTCAATTTTATCCATATTATCGGGATCACAGGATTATTTATTGCAATGGCTATTCTGCTGATATATATGCTTCAGCCCTGGCTGAAATCTATGAATTTTCAATTCTTTTAATGAGGTGCGTGGATATGGATAAAATTATTTCAGAGATTATAATCGGGGCTGTCATTCTGACACTGCTGGTTTCCGTTATTCCGATCTATCGGAGCAGCGCGCAGCTGGTTCGTTCTGCAGGTGAGAAAATGGATGAAAACGAAAACATAAAGGAGGTGACACTTGGAAAACTGCCTGCGGAAGGGGATTTCACTTCGGGACGATATCTGCTCGAACTGCTTGACTTTTGTGCAGATCGGTATCGGTTTCTCGTTTCTGTAAAATTTTCAGATAAAACCTATCAGTTTCGCGAAGAAAATTATGCGGAAGCGGCGGATGTGATCAAGAGTGATATGCTTTTTGTGCTTTCCGAGGTAAAAAAGGAGGATACGTTCCTGGAACTGTATTTTTCCTATCAAAGTTCAGACGGAGAGCAAAACGAAGCATAAAGCCACCGTTATAAATAAAAAATTTATTAGGGGGAATTTTTATGGAAAAAGTAATCGCAACAATTGTAATTATTGTACTGACGATGGGGTTAATCAGCTATGCCATTATCGGGCAGATGGGCGGCTTCCGGGACACCGCTGACGTAGTGACCGAAGAGGAAAGCCGGCTTAATATCATGCTTAAGGACAGCACTGTGGTCCCTCTGAGCACAGTTAAGAATTATATTAATAAAAGCTCTTCCGGAGGATATACCGTAAACGTAGACGGCGACACGGTAGAGCAGACGGGTGATCTGACGGATTATAACGATAATACGCTGTTTACTATGAGCAAAACGTACGACGAATATGGGAAAATTACTGTTATTTCTTTTACGCTGAAGGACCAGTCCTTTGCAAAGGCTACGTAATTTGATCAAATAAACCATGTATTAATGAGATATACAGCCTCATTAATGCATGGCTTCTCTCGGAGGGCGAAAAATGAGCGGAAAATTTATTGCTTATGTACTGTCTGTTTTTACGTTTTTCTATCTTTTGCTGATAAGCATTTCTTTTTTGCTGTTTATGGGTATCAGGGAACGTGTAAACGATATTTGCTATGATATCGCTGAGAATATCAGCACAAAGAGCGTCGTGTCTTCGGAAATTTTTTCATATCTGGCAAGCAGTCTCGCAGGATATGGAGAATATGATTTGAATATTACACTGGAAAAAAATTTGGGAGAAAATACATCCGCATTTTATTATGGAGCGGAACAGATCAAGGACATGCCGCTAAGCAGCGGCGATCGTGTTACAATTTCTGCAGAAGATACAAACCCCTCCCTGTTCGAAAAACTTACCGGGACGGATCTGCGTGTTTCCGCGGTAAAAATTGCCGTTGTTAATTAGTACGATAAAGGGAGGAAATTATGCAGCTACTGCTATGCTTTTTCGTATCGATCTTTTTGTTTGCGGGAGCTTTTTTGAGCTCGGTATCTTCGTTAACAGCCCGGCAGCAATATAGACTTTCGAAACAGAATTTAAATCTTACGGGAAGAGAGCTTGTCAATCATATCAGCATGAATTTGGATGGAACGGTTTCTCTTGATGAAGCTGCCATGCTGGAATGCGTCTCGGAGCTTCATTTCCCGGGTGAAATATTAGGCGGAATTTTTGCATATAAGAATAGCATGACCGTTTTAAAAATGGATGACGGAGCAATCGTCAAACGCGAATTTTCCACACAGAGCATGCGAGAACAGAATAAAATTAATACAGTAAATAATATGCTGCATTTTATCTTGGACGACAGATCGGAACAGATGGAAATCAATATTGCGTCGGAAAACTCAAACGATTATCTGAAGGGAGAGCTTTTTAATAAATTAGCGGAAAATACCGTATTTATTATCGGCCACGAAAAAAATATGGTATTTCTGTCTGGTTTCGTCCTGGAAACACAAACTTATCCACAGCATTTTGTGGATAAGTAAGAAAAAAGCTGTGGATTATTCAAATCGCTTTATTCACATGTAAAATTGTAAAAACATGCAAAATATAAGTAAAAATCAAAGTAATCCACAGAAAGGCTGTGGATAAATGGCTTGGATTTGTGAATAAGTGTATAAATTCTTGTGGAATAGCTTGTAGATATTTCAGAGGGGAGATAAGAAGAAGCCAAAAAAATACAAGTCTGTTTCTGGATGTCAATCGATTAAAATCTTTTACTGTAAGTTCATGTTTCTGTGCTATAATGCCACACGGAGGCGATATTGTGGATTTATGCAGCGGAGATCCTGCAAAGCTTAAAGAAATTGAATGCTTTTTACTGGATATGGACGGAACGATATACCTTGGCAATACGCTGATTGATGGTACGCTTGCCTTTTTGGATATCCTGAAAAAACAGAATAAAAGAGCGATGTATATAACGAATAATTCTTCAAAAGCGACGAGGCAATATGTAGAGAAACTGGCTCGCCTTGGAATTGCTTCCGGAGAAGAAGATTTTTTTACCTCTGTCAATGCGCTTGTTTATGAATTAAATAAAAAACATCCGGGCGCAGCTTTGTTTCTGCTCGGCACGCCGGCGCTGGAGGAATATTTATTGGAAAATGGGTTTAAAATAATAAAAGAATACTACCCTGAACCGGAAAAACGGCCGGATTTTGTCGTGCTGGCTTATGATACGACGCTGACGTATGAGAAGCTCCGCATTGCCTGCGATTATATTACAGACGGGGTTGAATATTGGGCAACGCATCCTGATACGGTTTGCCCGGTAAGCGGCGGGCGCTCCGTTCCCGACGCCGGTTCCTTTATGGAATGTATTCAAAGCGCAACGGGAAAGCGTCCCTCGTTTATTGCGGGGAAGCCTAATCCGTGCATGATCCGGGTTATTATGGAGCAATACGGCTATTCCCCGGAACAGATTGCAGTAATCGGAGATCGGCTGAATACAGATATTTTATCGGCGATCAACGCCGGCGTCAAATCAATCTGCGTTTTAACAGGGGAAGCAACGCTGGAGGATATTGAAAATACGCCGCAGGAACGGCGGCCTATGTATGTGTTTTCAAGTATAAAGGACGTTTACCGCATTTTAAAAAATTGATTGCAGGCGCATTGTCAGCCAAGAGTTGTCATTTTTTTACAACAATGCTATACTTGCACAGTTCGGGAAATATTAATGATAGGCGATCTCCGCGCGGGAGATGTTGGAGTTGGTACAAATGAAAAATTACGAGCAATATAAAAGACTGTTTCGCTTATGTCTTGTAGCGCTGCTTTTTGCCGCAGAAATGCTTTTGTATTGGTATGTCTGGAAGGAATATTACAGTGAGCTGATGGAAATTACCTATGCGCGGCTCGGGCATTGGATGATGGTCGCCGTATACGGAGTGGTTCTTTGTATTTTTACGGCGATTTTTGGGGGGCTAAAAATCGGTTATCTGCGCAACTTTAATATGGTATATGCGCAGTCGCTTACATGCATCTGCTCCAATATTTTGATTTATCTGCAAATTGTTTTGCTGACAAAACATTTTTATACCGTTGTTCCGCTGCTGCTCATGACGCTTGTCGAGATCGTTGTAATTTCTCTGTGGAGTCCGCTTTCTCTGTTTCTATATAGAAAGATTTATCCGCCCAGACATGTGCTCCTGGTGTACGGAGAACGCTGGACACACAGCCTGATGGATAAATTTAATACGCGCAGCGATTGCTTTTACGTTTCAAAACGGATTCATATTTCGGAAGGTCTTGATAAAATTTTCGCTTTGACGCATGAATATGAAGGCGTCATAATATGCGACGTTCCCGCTGAAGTTCGGAATAAAATATTGAAATACTGCTATGATTGTTCGATCAGAACGTATACGACGCCTAAGATTTCGGATATTCTTGTACGCAGCGCCGAAGGGCTTCACCTTTTTGACACGCCGCTGCTCCTTTCAAGAAACAGCGGCTTAACGGTTGAACAGCGGTTTGTAAAACGTTTTTTTGATATTTTGCTTTCTCTGATCGCTATTGTTGTACTGTCACCGCTGATGGGAATCATTGCGCTGGCCATTAAGCTGGATGATAAAGGTCCGGTTTTTTTCAGACAGGACCGCTGTACGAAGGACGGAAAGATTTTTTCGATATTAAAATTTAGAAGCATGATCGTAGATGCGGAAAAGGAAGGGGCTGTGATCCCTGCGATTGATAACGATCCCAGAATTACCCGGGTTGGAAGAGTCCTCCGGAAAATCCGCGTCGATGAGCTTCCGCAGCTGTTTAATATTTTAAAGGGTGATATGAGTGTGGTTGGGCCGCGACCTGAGCGTGTCGAGCATGTCAGAAAATATACTGAGGAAATCCCGGAATTTAAATTTCGTGAGAAAGTCAAGGCCGGCCTGACTGGCTATGCGCAGGTATACGGGAAATACAACACCACGCCGTATGATAAGCTAAAGCTCGACCTTATGTATATTCAAAGCTACAGTATTTTACTTGATTTGGAGATTCTCTGCAAGACAATTAAGACGCTGTTTGAAAAAGAAAGCACGGAGGGCTTTGCCGAGCAGGAGGAATGCGGCTCTGATTCCGAAAAAAAGCGGGATACGGAGAAAAATAACGGAGACCGCGGGGCATAATACCAAACAGCTTATATATGCCGCGTTTGCGCTGTTGATGTATTTGCTTTTTGCCGGAATTTACCCGGCTTGACCCGGAACCATGCGGGAGGGGGGAGAGCCCGGTCTTCCGATATTAATAAAATTTTATTGACGAATTTTTTCTTTATGGTATAATAGCGAAGCTCGGTTATTATATGTGGAGATATACCCAAGTTGGCCGAAGGGGCGCCCCTGCTAAGGGTGTAGGTCGGGATACCGGCGCGAGAGTTCAAATCTCTCTATCTCCGCCAAAAAGAGACAAACTTGTTTTAGAGGCAAGTTTGTCTCTTTTTTATCCTCAATCGAAAAAAGCAGAAATAAGTAAAAACCGAACTCGGCAAATATCCCGGCAATTATACCCTTACAGAACTGCTGGTCTGCGGGAAATGCGACACTGCCTACCGCAGAGCCGTATGGAGTAAAAACGGCAAGAAGAAAGCGGTATGGTGCTGTATCTGCCGGATGGAATATGGCAAGAAATACTGTCCTGACTCATCGACCCTTGAAGAAACCGCTGTCCAGCGGGCTGTAGTGGATGCGATACAAAAAGTCGTAAATGATGATGGATGTCAGGCTGCGCTCAAAAACCTGCAGCTTCACATGTTGTGGTCAAGCTTTTTTGTAACACTTGTGGCTAAAAAATATCGCTTGGCAA
>ERZ1673695.413-NODE-413-length-68466-cov-77.690488_pt1 | contig 68466 bp, 64 predicted proteins | sample MGYA00580225_ERZ1673695 | MGnify/ENA primary metagenome ERZ1673695 (study PRJEB41218, sample SAMN15661739) | gut metagenome | host: Homo sapiens | place: Canada: London | collected 2015-08-20/2019-03-30 | study: EMG produced TPA metagenomics assembly of... | reverse complement strand
ACTTCACTCAGCCGGAGCCTGCAAACAATTTTGCGCATAAATCTTGACGGCACCTTATTTGCAAGTAGCTATCTGTACGCATATCCGCTACAATCATCCTGTATTCAGGTCAGAGCAGTATCAGGGCGGAGCAGATGAAGGGCGGAGGTGAAAGCTTGGGGACAGGTATGCCCCGGTTCCGTGCGCAGGCCAGTGAATACCAAAATACAACAGGACCAGTAAGACCGTAATTGCCGCTTGGCAGTTACGGTCTTTTTGCGTCCAAAAACGATGAAAGGAGTGAAACTATGAATGCCAGAGAAAAGCAGACTCATGCCAATCAGCTATTACAATCCCAAGCAGGAGATCCGTCTCAGCGCGTATGCGGACACGATCGTCCTTGAACCGGACGGACGCGAGCAGCATCTTCGGGCGATCCGCTTCGGCGGCTATCCGGAGATGGTGCGCGCCATGGCGGACGCGATCTATGCCGGTGCGACGCTGGAAACGGAATTTGCCGGTGAACCAGCCATGCTCACCTGCGAACCGAAGAAATACGAATGCCATCTGAGCCACGACGGAATTTATGCCGAGGCAACGATCCTTTCGCTGGACGATGCAGATGAGACCAGATCAACCAACGAGGAAGAAATGGGCGGGCAGACGAATGTAGAGCTGCCGCCGCGAAAGTGCGTTCTTTTTTGTCCGGACGGAGACCGGCAGGCGCTGTTTGAAGCGCTGGACCGGAAAACGGCTGTGCCGCTTATTCCGGAGTTTCAGGACTATGTTCTGGACGAATTGCAGCGGCGCAGACTTCTCAAGCCGCTGCGCGTCATCTCCATTCGGGAACGGCTGGAGGCGTGGCTGCTGCTGTGCAAGAATGAGCGATGTGCAGGACATGACCTCGCAGATGGCGAAGGAGCTAACGTAAAGGAGAAATTAACTATGGCAAGAATGAAATCCGCGCAGACAGTCTATTATGGCCCGGCTTACTCCGGCTACCCGTCGGTGGGCAGCGTTTCGGCAAATGAATCCATCGATTTTCTTTGGACGGAGGGAGCTTGGTGCTATATCCGGTATTCTGTATCTGGTACAGCAAATAAAAAATGCGGATATGTGCCTGAGACAGCTGTAAACCACGCGAACGAATCCCCACTCGTCCTTTTCAAACGTCTCTTAAACAGATTCGTTTATGGGAATTAGCTCACGTTATTCAGATTGCCTCCATTATTCAGATAATATGGGCTATCTGACTTTTTGTTGTCAAAATGTTGTCAGCGAGGGAGCTGTTGTTTATATACTCGAAAGACTTTGGATGAAACCTTTTACGTCAAATTCATCGTCGTTTATGTCTTGACTCAGCAAGAATAAATTCCTAATTTTTTCAAAAATCTCAGCCTTATCTTGCTTAACACGGGCATAATCAATATGTGCAAGAGCAATCCATAACAGATAAAAATTCTGATTAGTTCGACTCTGAGTGTTCTTCCGAGAATGTCCTAGCATCTTATTGAAATCCTGGAATTCGTCTCCGCAAAGAACCTGAAGCTTTTCAATGAATGACTTGACGTCTTTTAGTGCCTCACCAAACACAGGATCATTTATGCTAGATATTTCGCCGAGCCTAGTTGTGATATTACCTTTTGTGCTGAATCTAGCATTAATTCTTTGATTTCGTACAAAGATATTCAAGTACTCGCCCGGTTTTGTTTGATCTTTCCTTTCAATAAAAGCCAAATATGCCAACATCGTAATCAGTTCTTCATTCTTCATACGTGTATCAATTGGCTTAAAGAGTTTTCCGGAGTATTCTTTCGCGTATCCTTTGATTGTTTCAACATATTCCTTTGTTACATATGCATTCCACATTTCAAAGGTGTTCGCCTCGATCGGGAAAGGCTTTGAATTAAGTCGAAGGAAAAGATCAATGGGGCTAAAATCGGGGTTCTGAGACTGGTTGATTTCAACAATATCAATTTGAAAATCCAGAATTCGGTCCTTGAAATTAGGGTTAATTTCTTCGACGCCAGTAATATCTTTTCCGTTAAGTTCTTTTAGGAAACGTAAACTAGACAATTTAAAACCATGCTTATTGGATAATTGCTCTTTTCCATTTTCATCTTTGTATGCCTCTCTCAGAAATCCGAGAATAGAAAGTAATCGTTGCTGTCCATCAATTACTTCGCTAACATTATCGGAGCGACGGAAAATAAAAATCGGCGGAATACGAATACCGAGCATAATACTTTCCATTAAATATGAGGCTTTTTGGATGTTATTGGCAACCTCAGATCTTTGATAATCCGGGCGAATGATGAAATTGGACGATTTTACATCTGTCAATATGTCATAAACCGTTGCCGAAACAGGGTCTGTCTTTGAAAGCTTGAAATTATTATATTGGTCAATCAGTGGAGTTTGAGACATTATTGATTCAAACTCTGCTTTATTTTTGATATTTGATGTGAAATCTATGCCGGTTTTATCTTGCAAGTAATTTGCGATAAATGTATATCTGTTCAAAATGGACTTATAGTAATGGCTGCCTGTTGCAAAAAACACCATTCCAAATTCGTTCTTTTCGACAGATACATTCTTCCAAAAACATGGTATGTCTGTACACTTGAGAATATCATGAGTAATCTGATCTGCACTTATGGCTGCAAATTGCTCTTGCGACGTTTCAAACACAATTGCCAATCCCCAAAACACAACCTCGAAAAACAAGGTGTTATCAGAAATTGATGAACCTAATTCCACAAATATGTTGCGAACGTCATGAAGCATGTTAATGACCTGTTCAAACATACCGAGCGTATTTTCTACAGGCTCCTTTTCAACTTTTATCAACATATAGTTGCGAATCACATCAGACTTAGAGCTAGCGGCCGCATAACTTTGAATCGGAATATACCGCATTGAAAGAACATTCCTTGCCCTTGACAGAATGTAATTGACTTTATCTCTCTCGTTCATACTTTGCTTACGCTTTGGCATCAAGATAAGCTGACACTTATTCCGTAGAGAGTTATCTTTTTCCAATCTTTCCTTAAAAGCATGAACAAAAGGATCGTTTATGTAAGCTGCTCGGTCAATTTCCTGCTGCTTTAGAGCAATGATCCCGGAATTATATCTTTTGAATATTTCCTTTTTTACTTTATCTTCCTGTTCGGCGGTTAAAGATGGCTCATTGACAATACTGAACTGAAGAATACGTATTTTTGTGTTCTTAAACTCAGCCTTGACATCATCTGGTAATTCCGAAAAATGAAGTCCACAATAACCGGTTAAGGACTTTAACCCTTTTTCGTCTAACGCAAATTGATTCTCCAAAAAGCGTTTGATAGTCTCATAACGCTGCCTGCCATCAATTACTTCATTTTTGGTTCCATCATCAAACAAAACGATTGGGGGTATTTCTGTCCCTAGCATAATGCTCTCAATAAAATATGAGGCTTTCTCACTATCCCAAACATACTTTCTCTGAAAATAGGGAGCATAATCAATTCGATTAGCATATCTTTCGTTTAAAAAGGTATGAGAAATTGATTTTACGGAGTTTTCAATCTTTAAATGAGTTTTGAATATCTCGATGATATCTGTGCAATCTAATTCAATGCTCATATGTGTTTCTCCTAATTGATTTTGATTCGGCTTGGAAAAAGCTTGGCTTCAAATCCGGGAGTTGTTTTTGATACAACGGAACCCTGAAAGAAGAATTCGTTATTATAGTTGATTCTTTGTTTGATTAGCCCGTCAAGTCCAAAGCGGAATGTATATTGCCAACTTGGATTTGAAAAAGCTTTGGGAATTTGATGAATTGCAGGGAGCCAATCATAGATATATCTGCACTCGTCAAACAACAGCAAATCTGTAAACATCCTTGTATCTTTGGCAATGTATGTAAGCCTATTGGCTTTATCAGAGACATAATGCATAGGATACGATAGCTGATTAATAACAGAATCAAAAAACAAAACTCTATTTGGCTTGTCCAAGAATTGGTACAATTCGTTGCCGGTATCAAAAAAAACTATGACCTCATTAAGTTCAGGACAAAAACCATCTGGTTTTGTTTTGATTTCATGCAGTTTACGTAAACAAGACAGCAGGTCAAAATGTTGTGAAAGCCCTGACAATTCAGCAGCCAGTTTATTTGCGCGTTCTATTCCGGGTAAGGAAGCTCCTTGCTGCTTTAAAAAAGAATTTGATGCCAGGAACTTATATAATGTATTATCTTTTATTGTATTTACATCCAAATAACTCAAATGATCATTGGTTGTCGGATTATTTGATGAAATAGACTGCAAATATGTTGAGTTACAAAAACGTAATGAAGGAACAGTGATTGAAGCCGCATTACAAACCATTGCTGTAACAAATTCACCGTAAGCGTCTTCAAGATTTTGCTCAACTTGCCTATTAATATCAGTACCATCATACTTGAAATGTATCGTTCCAGACTCATTTATCAAATTGGCAGCCCTATTATGCTGGAGAATGTTATATCTGGAGATCAAATCAGTATATTGCGCAATCTCTGCGGCATTTGTGGCATCTAGATAAGCAAAATTTGTAATCAATATGCCAGGTGAGTTTAAACGATGATTTTGAAAAAGACTTGCAACGCAACGAAGAGCGTGCTGGTCAGATATCAAAGATGCACATGCATCAATGTAAACTATATCGAATTTCTTAGGTGAATTTTCAAAAAAACGCTCAATAGACGTTTTCACAATTTTCGGTTGCATGAATGAACTGCAATCTACCGAACCCAAAGCTTGTAGATAAGTGTTTCGTTTATTCTCAAATGCCCATATATTCTGAGGCAGAACGCCCATATCAACAAGTTCATTAAAGTCATTTTCGGGTTCAGGGCCTGATAAATAACAGACTGATAGTTCGTCGGGACGTTTGTATCCGATCAAATTTGAATGTATGTGCTCCCATTCACGGATATATTCTTGCTCGATTTTTTCTGCTTCGGTCTGTTCATGAGATTCAGCTAACGATAGAAAATAGTCATATAGGTCACGGACATATGAATTGCGAACACAACAGGCTTCACTTCGCCCATTAGTAAGCAACTCAACGGCATTTCGAATAACCGTATGACGTACTTGATTCTTCGATTCTTGCTTATATGTATAAGAACTCATACATTCTCCAATGATATGATACACCGATATTGTGGAATTTACACACAGATGATTTTTTAACCGTGAATTCTATATGCTTGTAGATCATCCATGTTAATTTCTGTTGCATCAACAATTTTGTAATGCCGTTCATTAACTTTTACGATTCGTTCATCTTCAATCGTAAATTCAAACATTGCAACGATATCACGGGTTACGAACTGACAAGCAATGGAACGGCAAATCAGCTCGGGATATTTTTCGGCACACAGGGCTAAATCCTGCTCAATCTGAGAGATACCAAGTTTATCAGTTCCGCCTTTGGCCTGCACGGGAATAATGAACTGTTGTCCGGCTTTATCAATACCCACATATATTTCGTCTGTTTCAACTTGACCAATACCGGTTACAGTTGTCCTAAGGTGATTCTGCAAGGAGTAGCAGGTAACGCCCAAGAAAATGTCTATCAGACGATTATAGCGTACAATTGCCAAAAGTGCCTGCTCATCAGAAATACTGTATTTTCTGACAATGCTGGGAGTACCATCAGGGATTTTAGTGGTTGCCAACATAGCATCCGGTTCAACAAATTCGGAATCTTCTACTTTTAATTTATTTTCAATGTTACCCATGACAATCCTCGTTTTGTGTCTCGCAAATGATATCCATAACTTTATCAATATTGCAATCTAATGCTTGACAGATTTTATCTAGGCTTTCAAGCGATACATATTCATCTTTGCCGAGTTTTGCGAGGGTGCTACTGCTAATCCCTGCCATGCCTTTAAGATCAGTTCGCTTCATTTTTTTATCTAAAAGCAATTTCCACAACTTTGTATATGAGACTGCCATGCGAATACCTCCACGATTGATTGTTTGTATTATATCATAAATCGTCGAAAAAACAATATATTGCAGATATTTTGTCTGCAAAAGCAGATAAACTTTTCGGAATATAAAACATAGCCGCCCGCAGGATTTGAACCGCACCCCGTCAAGAGGACAGAGAAAAAATATAAAGTTTTCCCGGCCAGCAGCCATTCGCTGCTGGCCGTTTTTTATGCGGCGAGGCAAAGCGCATGCTTTTCCATCGGCGTCAGCACGCCCAGATTACGCTGGACACGTCTTGTGTTGTAATAGCGAATATACTGCTGGATCATCTGAACAAGCTCGTGCTTGCTGGTGAACCGTCTGCCGTAATAGCGTTCCCGTTTCAGGATGCCCCAGAAGCCCTCCATCGGGCCGTTATCAATGCAATGCGCCACGCGGGACATACTCTGCGTCATGCCCGCCTGCACAAGCTTGTGGTGAAAGGCGCGGTTGGTGTACTGGAACCCTCTGTCGCTGTGGAACAGAGGATGCGCGTCCGGATTGGCCTGCACAGCCTTGTCAAAGGTTTTGAAAACCAGTGGGTTATCGTTGCGTTCGCTGAGTGCGTAGGACACAATGCGCCGGTCGCAGAGGTCTAAGATGGCGCTCAGGTAGAGCTTGTGGATCTCGTTTCCCTCATACCACTTGAATTCTGTCACATCAGTAAGCCACTTTTCATTTGGCTTTTCGGCATAAAACTTCCTGTCCAGAATGTTTTCGGCAAGATACTGCGGATTTTTTGCGTGCCTGGTGCAGCCGCGGCTTCCGTACTTGATCGTGGAACGGATATCTCTGACCCGGCAGATGCGCAGCACCCGCTTGTCGTTGACATGGATGCCGCAGTCATGGCGCAGGTCATCGTTGAGCCTCCGGTAGCCCTTGTCTGGGCTTTCGGCATGGAGCTTTTCGAGTTTTTCCGCAAGCCGTTCATTCTCTGCTGCCCGTTGGCTCAATTTACCGGAAGCCCATTTGTGGTAAGCCGAGCGCGCTGCATGGAGCAGCTTACCCTGGTAGTCCACGCTGTAAACGATGAATGCATTCATAGATGAATTCAGGCTTTATTGGATGAACGTATTTTGGGATGAGCAAAACTTCGATTCCCATAGATATACACAATACACATTAATAGTGCTTTTTAATTTTGCAAAACTTGTGTTTTGTTCATCCATATAAATTAAGCGGTGAGGTGGTTATTCAGTCTAAAAGTGCTTGGAATCCTGATGAGCTTTTATTCTCAGTGTGCGCGCAGAATCTATGATCTAACACAATTCTTCGCAACAGAATGCCTTCTGTGCCCGCCACAAACAAGAACGGACACAGAAGGCATCTGATGTTGTATTACACTTTATGTCGTTTATGGACTTCGGATAAGGCTCACGAAAGCAAGGCTTAGAATCGGTATCTTCAAGGCGTAATTTTATATACTCCGGATGATCCAAATCCATTGCTACCCCTATCGCTCCCGGAAAGCTCGTCGGCTTCCACAAACTCAGCGGGATAAACCGGTGCAATCATCATTTGTGCGATTCGCAGTCCTTTTGTAACCTCAAACGCTTCTTTTCCGAGGTTCATCAAAAGCACCTTCACTTCGCCGCGATAGCCTGCATCAACGGTGCCGGGGGTATTCAGCACGGTAATGCTGTGCTTCAAAGCAAGTCCGCTTCTGGGACGGATCTGCGCTTCTGTCTGCGGCGGAAGCTCCATGCAAAAGCCGGTAGAAACCGGCGTTGGTTTCTGCGGTTCTACAATGATGTTTTCGGCGGCATAAATATCAAACGCCGCATCATCAATATGTGCTTTTTGGGGGATGGTACAATCCTCCGTCAGTTTCTTAATTTTTACGATAAACAATTACTTTTGATCTCCTTTGAACAAATCCATTACGACTAGCGCGGCGGCACCTGTTAAAACGCTTAATACGGCACCCCAAACGGACTCCGCCATTGTTCCCACCGTTGAATCTTCTGCTATAGATTTGCCGCAAATGGCACTTACGGCATCGACAAACTGCCCCCTGAATTTTACCAGCAGGATAAGCGAAACGAGTATCAATACGATCCAGAAAAGGCGGTTCACAACTCGTCTCAGCTGGGGTTCCAGAATCAAGCGCATCCAGACATTAGAGGAGGCTTCCTTCTGCGCAATCGCGCTGCATTCCATATAGCTCTGTGTCCAATGATATGCCTGCTGTTCTCTGCGCAGCTGCATAAGGCAGATATCGATATAGTGCACAATTTCTTGCCCAAAACGGTCAGATTTTCTTGAGAGCTCTTTTCTTTGAGCAAGGGCAGTCTGCAATATCTTCAGCATATCCAGGCACAGCGGCGGAAGATCCGCAGCGGTTTTCTGCTGAACAAGGATAGCGTCAAGCCGCGACAATTCTCTGATGTTTGTCAGGCAGCCCGCCGCTTTGTATTGGGCTCTTATTTCAATTAAAAGCTGCTCAATCTGCTCGATGTTTGTCCGCGGGTCTTTGAGTCCGCCATCATTATATGTTCCAGCACACTTCAGCTTATCAACGAGTCGCTCGTACTGTGAGTAGGCCCTCCCAATCAGAAATTTTTTAAGCCCCTTGGGTTCTTGCAGATATGTACCGAGAACGTCGGTACGGATTGGCGGCTTGCTGTTTATCGCTTCTGCTGGATGGATGAGACGGCAAAACACAAGCGTGGCAAAGGAGTGCGTTCCGCTTGAATCAGAGATCACAAATCGTTTTTTCCTGTTTGACGGGTTATTGACCGCAATAAGAAGCGGCCCGCACCACGTTGGGTCAAGCGTTGTGGATATATGCCCAAAGCCTTGTGACACGATGGAAACCCGTGAGTGGAAGGTTCCCATGATCTGCGGCCCCACAAATATGCTTTCCACGGTTGTGATAAGCACCGTATCATTTGCCGGAACGTCCACATACCGATACTGCCCGCTGGTGTATATTTTTAGCGGCAGTCCGGATCTGGTGGAGATAATGATGTCGGAGACTTGCAAATTATAGCCTGCTGCCGTCAGATTTTCTGAGCGGAAAGGCGAAATATAGATTTCGCCGCGATAAATTGCGTCCCAGATATCGGTGTCTGCGAGTGCTCCGCACGGTGCAGGCTTGTCGATTGTACGGAGGAGCCTTGAAACATCATTGACATTTTCCCAAAGCGGTTTCATTATAAACACTTCCCTCCCGTTCGTCTGTTTCTGTTCCTGTTCCTTCTTCTACCTGTTCTTGTATCGGGTTTTGAAAGCGTATCACATCTGCAGGGAAAGCCGCGCAGGCTCAACTCATCTTTATACGGCAGAATTGGCGTATAAAGCTGCGTGTAAGCCCTTCCGATCGCGCCTTCAAACAGGATATACTGCGCACGGTTGTTTGGATCTCCCGAGTTGCATACATGCCGCTGCGATATGCCCGGATATGGTTCGATATAATAGATCTTGCTGATCTGGTGCTCCTTCGCATTTTTCGCGCACATCTCACATGGGCTCGACGTAGTAAACAGGCAGCCGCCTTTGATCTTCGGGGTTCGCCCCTGCAGGAGCGCTTTTTCCTCACCGTGCATTGCGCGTGCGCTCATGGGGTTCTTTTCCCCGGTCACTTTTTCATTCAGCGTCTTAAAGCAGAAGCTGGACGGCAAGCCATGAAGAATATCCGGATCCGGAAAACAGTATTGCCGCAGCTTGATATAGAACGGGGAATCGCTTTGCCACTCATAATCGCTGAACGCACCCAGATCCCCCTGCTTCTGCAAAGCCGCAAAGCTGCGATAGACACATGGGGTTTGACCGTACGGCACATCATTCCAGCCGAGGGAAATGATATTGTATTCACTATCCGTGACAACGGCACCGGTCTGTCTTGAAATGCAGCCGGAGTTGACCTTTGCTGTGTATGCAAGCTGCATACAGCGCTCAACAGGCGTCGGCGGAACCAGCCCCGGATGCATCATCAGCGAAATATAGCGGATGACGTTCAGTTTTAGCCGACGCTTGGGGCCGGAATCGTCTTCATTGTTCGTAAGAAAGACATCCGCATTCTGGATGCAGTATTCCACATCCTGAAGGAAAAAGGGATATAGCTTCGTTTTATACAGAAATGCGCGCAGCGGATCTGCCAATACGCTCAGGTAGTAATTGCAGAGTGCGGGAGAAATACCCTGCTCCCGAAATCTCGAAGAAACCTGTTCCCCCGATTCAAAAACGATGCTGCGGATTGCAGCGGCCACATGATCCTTCTGAAGATCCTCCAGCATTTTCTGCTTCGCATCCATAGGATTCGACCGAAATGGTATGCAATATGTATAGTAAAATGTATTGCTGGAGCGCTGGCACAACGCAGCAAGATACTTTTCAAATTCTTTGTTAAAATTATCACCTTGTCCAGCACTGGAGGCAAGCTTCATGCCCTTCACGTCGACGTCTTTCAAGGCATTCACAAAGCTGATGAAACGGCCTGCTGCGGCCTCCGGGCGTTCATTCAGGTCAATGATATCAATTTCATCCTGCGAGAGTCCCTTTTTCTGATCCTGCAGCAGATGGCGGATCCGGATCGTTTCATCTCTCGATACGGCAAACAGATAGTAAGCAGAATAGCGGTCACGCAAATAGTTGCTTTCATATTTGTTTTTCATCGAGTCGATCACAATCGCCGTTCGTGCGTTGTCTCCTGCACCGGCTCGGATATGCTTAATCATTCGGTTGATCCGCTCGGCGATAGCGTAAAGCCTGTCTTTATTATCCTCATAAACTGCCGACTTGGCTCTTGCTCCTTTATCGGTTTTCAGCGTGCCATAAAAGCGAAGGTCATTTCCGAATTCCTGAAATAAAACGGTGTACTTTTCTGCCAGGTACTCCCGGATGCTGTCGGAAAGAAGCGGTAAAATATAAAGAATATAATTTCGAATCTCTATTTCTTTCCTTCTTTCCAAATTACTCTTTTTGAGATCCCTATTGTACTCTGTTAATAATTTAGGGCTTCTCTTCTTATCCCAACCCGACAGCATTCTTCTAACGCTGCTGTTCAGTGTTTCCGCTTCATTCCTGCCAACTTTCTTTCCGTCTATGAAGGCGTCTCCACCTCCGGGCTGCAGAACGATATTGTATAAAAGTCGTTTTAGTTTTCCGTGAAGCAATCTCATAATATCAGACTCGGCTTTTTTAATATTCTGCTGCCTGACCGCAAGCCGAGCCCACGCGTCATTTTCTACGATAAAGCTTGTAATCACATCCCGCACGCGGATAACGTGAAACGGGATACGGTTACATTCGAAATATCGAAGCAGAATGTTGTCTGCCCGCTCTTCATCGGATGAATAGTTGTTGCATTCCGATGATGAACAGGGGATTTCCTCGCCGTTGCTGGCCTTCTGAATAAAGGATGAAACGTAAGAGCTCCCAGCGCCTATTTTGCCTGTCAGTGCAATGATGAGGTACTTCTTCCTTTCGTCAAAAACGCGCTCGATCACAGCCCTTTGAATGGCGCTATCCGAAAAGGTCAAATTAGATGCCTGTCCGCTCATTGACATATCCTCCCGACGTATTTGATGTATTATTGCAGGGGGGCAACTGCTCTGGATAGCACAAGATTTCTGCATGATTGGACATTGGGATCATTCCTGTGCCGTGCGAACCCCATATGCACTTTGGAAAGCAGCGTTGTCTTTTTGGGTATCGGTCGCACCTGGAGCGTTGCCGTCTTCATCCTTTTCAATCGGACGGGGAGTTTTACACTGTGCGCCAGTGTACGGACACATATTGCCGTCCTTGATGGCATGCCGAATATACATTTGGGCAAGCTCACTCTCCAGGAGAGACTTATGTCCGTTCAGAACGTTTTGTTTGAAGATTTCCCGATACTCCGCTTCTTTTATCAGACTTTTTTTATCGAGCAGATTCCATCCATAGGTCGTAATCGTCAGCATTGCTTTTACCAGAACGGACTCTGGAGCATCATTTTTTATGTTGATGGTCATTCCGACGATAGAGCCAACGCCATCGTATGCTTGAACATAGAAGCAGCAAATTGGCCTACCGCCGCAACAAGTGCCACCACAAATGCGGCCTTTCTGATAGAATTTCCAACCGCTATTCCGCTTTCATTTTCCATAATTAGTGACATAATGGTAAGAACAAATGTAAGCACCGGCACAAGCAGTGAAAGTCCGACTCTGTAAAACCAACGAATGTGTTCCCTCTTTTGGGGAGATAAATTCATTTTTTATCCTCTCTTTACAGTTATTTCGCATGGTTTGTAAGTATCACTCATCTATGGAAAGAACGGAAACGATTTTATTTTTCTTCTACGGTCACAGTTGGGATTCCGCTGGTAAATACTTTCGTGACTTCTTCATCACATACCGGGCAATAAACCGCCTCAAGCTCTCTACATCCCGGCATAGTGTCGTTTTCATCAATTTTCAGCTTTGCTTTGCACTTGGGGCAAACACAGTAAATCATTTGAATCCTCCCGTACTTAATATTCATTTTTTCTTGCTTCTTGTGTTGTGGGCTTATCCTGCATAGTCTGCTTGCGTGCATTTATTCAATTGTCTCAGTTTCACCCCGCTCGCACTCCCATATATTCCGAATGGATTGTATCAAGCAGCATTTTTATTCTCTCAAAAGATTGCATTATACATCGCGACTTTTCTTCATCCGCATGGCCGATTTTTGTGTATACTTTATAATTCTGCAAAAACAGAGACTGCTCAATTGCAGTCTCTGTTTTTGCAGAATCCAGTTCACACCATGCACGGATAAAAATGCTTCTTAATATATAGACGCAAAATTTGTAGAAATGCAACGATTTTTTTGAAATATTCCAAATAGCACAAAGTCTGTGCATAAGAATAATTCATTGAGATTACTCTTGTTCCATCAAATACAAGGTTACACGTTGATCTATTCTGGACGCAACATCCTGTACAGAGGCATCCGCTTGAAAATACGCGTTGCTCTCTTCTGCGATAATCTCTATGACAGAATAATCGACGCAACCATTCAGATGATCAACACGCTGCAAAATACTCTGCAGCATTTCACATGCAAGCTTCCATTCCTCACTATCGTCGGCATCTGACCAGAGTTTCTCATTTGCCTGCTTATTTAAAACAATTTTCCCGAACTCCTGCTGAGCGATTTCAACCTGGGTGTCGGTACAGAAAATAAATCGCAGCAAAGCATTTACCGCTTCGTCGTTCTGGCAGGCCCTTGTCACAGCAAGATACGAGTCTGCATTTACGCCAAAACCCGCATAAGAAGAGAAGGGAAGCGGTGAAAAGGAAACCCCCGCATCAAAAGAAGAAAAGAGTGCGTAATGAGTTTCTTCGCTCACAATATCCGCCGGACTTCTTAAGGAAATCGTTCGGAAGGGCTGGTCGGCTGTTGCTGCCTCAAATTCGACAGGGAACTTCTTGCAGAACGCAAGCATTTCGTAGAAACTGTTTTGTTGGAAGTTCGATTCCTTTGTATCGTAGTCTACAAACTCCGAAAGGCTATCATTCAGGAACCAATTCAAGACAATATTCTGGGTTGTCCAACCATATCCGTTCGGACAATACGGAAGAAACAGTTCGTCGAATTGTTGACAAGTTTCAATCTTACGGCTTTCGGGAAGAATTGTTTCTGGCGCGGAGAATATTTCAACTGAGAATGCCGGAAACAGAACATAGAGTTCGTCGCCGAATGTTCCACATTCAAGAATACTTTCATAATACTCGTCAGATTTGTTCAAATCGGCCACAATGCTGCTCAACTCCCGCAGCAGCCCCTTACCAGCAAGCATCTGAAGAGTTGCCAGTTCGCCGTTAAACCACAGGACGTCTGGAACGTCCCCGGAAATGATTTTGATCAATAGTTCATCATGCGAGGCATATGTTTCTGTCTCTAATGTAATTTGGGGGTTTTCCGCAGCGAAGGCAGCCAGAGCCGCCTGAATATTCCCGACTTCGTCATTGCAATAGCCGACACGCAGTACTGTATCTGCCGTTGCTTCTTCTGAGGACGCCAGTTCTGTGTCTTCGCATTTCGACAGCGTGTAAAAACCGTCCTCTGTGAGCAGATGTAATCCATCAGCTGCCGCAGTCATTCCTGTTATTTCATTTGAGACAATCCCAAGCGGAAGAAGTTGCGTCAGGCTCATCAGCTGACCGTTTTGATACTGATATATCATGTCGTTTACAAGAATGTATAAGCCCTCTTCGCCGCCGCAGACAATAGATGCGCCGTGTGTAAGGGTTGCGATAGGGGTCGCTTGTCCGTTATCTATTTGATATAGTGCCGTGTATCCGCTGCCCTCCGTCTGCTTTTTATCTGCCGCATGGCCTACAGCATATACTGTATCATTGACGATCCCTATACCTACCCAGCGAATATCGCTCCCCACCAGCGCTGCCGTATCTTCATTTAAAACATACAATTGATACCCATATCGCAGATATTGCTCTTTCTCGCTGAAAACAAGCTGCGCACGAATATGATTCGGATCATACCCGCGCGTATCTTCCGCTAAAGAGATTTTTGTTCCGGACGGAGTTTCCCAAAAAACAGAGTTGTTCTGTTCATGCAGGTAATAGCGATTCCCTTGCCAAAGCGTAAAAGCAATTATATCATCGCCTACAACCTCTGCGTTTTTTCCGTTTTCATAGATTTCCCGCTGCCCGTTCTTCTCTGCAAGAAGGCTTTCGCCGTCTGCAAATAATAGTTCAGCAGCAATGTCTGTATAAGCAGCTTGATATGTAAAACCGGACGATACTTCCGGCAAATCTGGTAGAGATCCGATGGCATCTTTTTGAGGTCCTCGGTTGCAGCCCAGCAGGCCAGTCAGTCCCAAGATTACTAAAAGTATGCCTACAAGCGTACGCAATCTGTTCATGTTTATCTCCTTATGACAGTTTTTCATATGGAGGGGCAGCAACGCTGCCCCTCTCGTGTAACTGTTCAAATACCGTCGTACTTTCTCAGGTACTCTGTCGAAACCCAACCAACGGATCCAACATATTGCCCTTCTCGTACTTTGACTTTAGCCCATGTGCCATCCGCGTTATAATTATTTACCTGCACAAAGGTGTTGTAATCGATGGTGCCAATTATCTGAGCGGATGTCCCAATCTCTGCTCGTAAATTGAGTTTTGAAGCAACGGTATAGTAACACTTTGTTTTCTCGCAAAGTTTTGCTTCTTCGATATAACCGGTATCCGTTCCGTAAGTGACCTTATACCATGTACCGCTTGTATCCGAACTCCATACAGTAGTGCCCTTCTGCAAAGTCGCGACCGTATAGCCCGATCCCTTGCCAGAATACATCGTACAACGGGACAGAGTCAAGTAAGCGCTTGTGGTACCGCCATATGGTGCAATCTCAGAATTTTCCGCAGCGAGGGCCATCGGGCATACCGAAAGCAGCATAATGATTGCAAGAACCCACACCACAAATTTCTTCATGTTCGTGACCTCCTTTATTTTGTTACGTATTGCTGTCAACCGACTGCCCTCTGCTGCTGATAGCTTGCAGCAGTAAAATTTTCAGTCGCGCGCTTTTCTGAAAACTCAGGGCACATATGAATTGCTGATCAGACAAATTCATATTAGTTCAACATTGTTTGGTTAAAGGAGTTTCTGTCTATATAGACATTTAACGTCAGGAAATGCAACAGACAGCGAATGGAAAATCATCAGTATTTGTATATAAATTGTGTATGCTGTACACAAGCGATATGGACATAGGGGGGAGTATTGAACACTGTGGTCTTACTAGAATACTTGCATCATTTGCAAGTTTCGTTTCCTTCTCATATCCGCTACAATATCTCTGTATTCAGGTCAGAGCAGTATCAGGGCGGAGCAGTTTGAGGGCGGAGGTGATTACTCGGGGCGAGGTGTGCCCCGGTTCCGCGCACAGGCCAGTAAATATCAAAATACAACAGGACCAGTAAGACCGTAATTGCCGATTGGCAGTTACGGTCTTTTTGCGTCCAAAAACAACGAAAGGAGGAAAACCATGAATGCCAGAAAAGAGCCGGTTAATGCCAATCAGCTACTACAACCCCAAGCAGGAGATCCGTCTCAGCGCGTATGCGGACACGATCATTCTTGAACCGGATGGACGGAAGCAGCGTCTCCGCGCGATCCGCTTCGGCGGCTATCCGGAGATGGTGCGCGCCATGTCGGACGCGATCTATGCCGGTGCGACGCTGGAAACGGAATTTGCCGGTGAAACAGCTATGCTTTCCTGCGAGCCCAAGAAGTACGAATGTCATCTGAGCCACGATGGAATTTATGCTGAGGCGACCATCCTCTCACTGGACGATGAAGACACTGCGGCAAAAAAGGATGAAGAAGCACAGGCGGACGGGCAGACAAATGTGGAGCTGCCGCCGCGGAAGTGCGTTCTTTTTTGCCCGGCCGGAGACCGGCAGGCGCTGTTTGAAGCGCTGGACCGGAAAACGGCTGTGCCGCTTATTCCGGAGTTTCAGGACTATGTTCTGGACGAATTGCAGCGGCGCAGACTTCTCAAGCCGCTGCGCGTCATCTCCATTCGGGAACGGCTGGAGGCGTGGCTGCTGCTGTGCAAGAAGGACGACGCCAATATCGTCAAGGTGCTGGATGATGGCTTGAAAACCGGTACAATTCGTATCCCCGGAACACATCAAGACCTGCACGGCTTTGAAAGCGTGCATTCCGTCACCAGTTATCTGTCCGCGTTCGGCGTGACCGTGGCAGAGCGAATCCGTAATCAGTTCCAACCGCTCTTTGACCCCGCTGCGGAGCAGCTTTCCCCGGAGATTTTGCGCATCAACGACTATATCCGCGCACGCGCAGGCTACAGCCTGTATCCAGCGCAGCTTGCGGTTGCGGAATCGGTCAAGCGCAAGCTCTCGGAGGGAAAGTCTGCGTTCATCGTGGCAGAGTGCGGCAGCGGCAAGACGAAGATTGGCGCGACGGCGCTGGCAGCGTATCAGGCGCGGAAACGGAAAAAGACGTTCAACATCATCCTCTGCCCGGCGCACGTTGCGAAGAAGTGGGTGCGCGAAATTGCCGAAACGCTGCCGGACACTGCAGGAGTCATCGTCCGCAGCATTACAGAGCTGGACAGCCTGTACGCGCAGTACCAGCAGGGCGACAAAAGCATCTACGCCGTCATCAGCAAGGAAAAAGCCAGAGACGGCTATATGCGCCGCCCGGCGGTTCTGTTTGACGCGCGAAAAGGCGCGTTCCGCTGCCCGAACTGCGGCGAGATCGTCGAATTACCGGGCAGTGATGACATGGACGGCACGTCGTGCGCAAAGCCGGAGGCGTTCCGCATGGAGAACCGGCGCAATCATCAATGTATGAATTGCGAAAGTCCCTTGTGGACAGCGGTGAATCCAAGTGTGCCTTCTCCGTGGGTCAAAATCCCGGAATACGGCTGGGTGCATCGGAAGCTGGCAGTCCATGCCATGCAGAAGACAAAGAACCCCGCCGCGCTGGATGCTTTGCTGTCACTTCACGAGAATCCAGACGGATATTTCCCGACGCGCGGCGCGTGCCGGCGGTATCCGCTCAGCTCGTACATCAAGAAGCGGTACCGCGGCAGGCTCGACGGCCTCATCGTGGACGAACTGCACGAGTACAACAATAGCAGCGGTCAGGGCGACGCGATGGCAGAACTGTTCGGCACGGCAAAAAAGGTTATCGGCATGACAGCCACGCTCATCAACGGCTACAGCTCCGGTATTTTCCACCTGCTCTACCGCACGTCGGCGCAGCTGATGCTGGCGGACGGAAAGCCGCATGAAAAGCCCGCGCTGTTCAATACGGAGTATGGCGTTGTGGAAACAACCTACACCGAAGCCGATGAAAGCTATGCGGCAAAGCGCAGATCGCAGAAAAGCGGCGTTCGGACGCGTCAGCTTCCAGGTGTCTCACCGCTGGTGTTTTCACGGTTCCTGCTGGAAAAAACGGCGTTTTTGTCGCTGTCCGACATGGGCAAGGCACTCCCAAGCTACGAGGAAATTCCCATTGCCTGCCGTATGGATGAGGCCGTGCAATCGGAGTACAAACGCATTGAGAATGCGCTTGTACGGGTATTGCGGTCGGACCGCCGCATGGCGAAAAAGATCCTTTCCGCGTATCTGAATCTGTTGACTGTCTATCCGGATCAGCCGTATGACCAGAAGCCCATCTTCTATCCCGACAGCGATGTGCCCATCGTCGAACCTGAGAACATGGGGGATACAGACACGCTCGGAGAGAAAGAGCAGAAAACGCTGGAACTCGTAAAAGCCGCCATTCAGAACAGTGAACGTGCGCTCATCTACACAAGCTGGGTGCGCACGGATTCGCAGCAGAAGCTCAAGCGGTTTCTGACGGACGAAGGCTATCGCACGGAGATTTTGACCGACAAGATCAAGACCACCGACCGGGAGGACTGGGTGCAGAAAAAGCTCGCCGCCGGAATGCAGGTGCTGATCGCAAATCCATCTCTGGTGGAAACCGGACTGGACCTGAACGCATTCACCACGCTGATCTTTTACAGCATGGGCTACAAGCTCTTTACGCTGCGGCAGGCGTCGCGCCGAAGCTGGCGCATCAACCAGAAAGCGCCCGCAGTCAAGGTCTATATGCTCTACTACGAGGACACCATGCAGCAGAAATGCCTGAAGCTCATGGCCTCGAAGCTGGCGGTCGCCGGACTCATTGAAGGAAACTTCTCTGAGGAAGGACTTGCCGCAATGAGCGATGCGCAGGACATGACCTCGCAGATGGCGAAGGAGCTGATGCTCGGCATCCGCGACAATGTGGAGGATATTGCGGCAGCGTTCAGGAAGATGGCGTTCGAGAATCCGGACAGAGAAGTACCAGAAGTACCCGCCGAAGAAACCTCTTTGCCGCCGGAAACTGTGCCCGCAATGATTGAGCGGTCAAAGCGCGTGCTTACGGCGGAGCAGGAGGAACAGCTGCAAGCCGCCATGGTGCAGCTCGAGCAGCAGAAAGCCAAGCGGACGAAGAAAACGCAGCAGGTGGAAAACCAGCTGAGTCTATTCGATTCCGTTGCGTAAAAAAGGAGGATGCTATGAAATTTACCGTCAACCGAACAAAACTGCTTGCTGCGGCGCAGAATGCCGAACGCATTGCGCCAAGGGTGTCTACGATCGAGATTCTGCAATGCGCGTATTTGCAGGCTGAGCAGGACACGCTCACCGTCGCGTCTGGGAATCTGGAGATCGCGTTGGAGCAGCAGCTCCCCGCGCAGATCGAGGCCGAGGGCAGCGTTGTCGTAAAAGCCCCGCTTCTCTCTGGAATGCTGCGCCTGCTGGATGGCGAGCGTGTGACGTTTCAGATGAAAAGCGGAAAGCTCGTTGTTTCCTCCGGGAACGCGGAATACGCCATTCCCGTTATGGACGCGGAACAGTACCCGCGCATGGAAATTCCTTGCCCGGCCGCGACTGTGCCTGTGAGCGGAATTCCTTCGCTTACCAAACGAACGGCGTTTGCCGTTTCTGAGGACACGGCAAGGCCTATGCTCAAATGCGTGAACCTGATCTTCGGCGCAGACGGCCTGCAGGCGGTCAGCACAGACAGCTTCCGCATTGCGTCCGCCAAAGGCGACCGTGAGAGCCGCGGGAACATCAGTTTCCTTGTTCCGGCAGCTTCGCTGGAAAAGCTGGCGGCGCTGGTGGACAACCGCGAGAAATTGCAGGTCGGCACGACCGGAAAAACCATTGTGTTCACGAAAGAGAACTTCTCGTTCGCCGCGCGAATTATGGAAGGACCATATCTTGCCGTGTCGCAGGTGCTGTCCAATCTGAAGCAGCAGTTTACTGTCCTGACCGACGCTGCCCTGCTCCGCGATACCATTTCACAGGCGCTGAGCGTCACCGGCACGCAGAACCGATTTTCCCTGTCCTTTGCAGGAAACCGGCTGACTGTGCGCTGTGAAAGCGAATACGGCATTTCGGAGACGGCGATGGATGTGGTCGCGCTGAGCGGCGAGCCTGTGGGCGTGTACTGGTACAATCCGGCGCAGCTTATGGAGTGCCTGAAAGCGCTGAACGGAACGCTCATGCTGGAGGTCGTGCAGCACAGTGCGCTGCTTCTCAAAACAGACGAGCTTGTCTGCTTCCAAATGGCGGTGCGTGAACCGAAGGCAATCGAATCGAAACCCCAAAAGACAAAAAAGCCGCGCAAGGAGGCAGCATAAAAAAGGAGGACACGCCTATTTGAAGAAACCGACCATCTGCCGCTACTGCGGCGGGATCATCCGGCTCGTTCCGGCTGCTGATGTCTATGGCAGCTCCACGGAACGGCTTGGAATGCAGAACGAATACCTGTATCAGTGCCAGAACTGCAATGCCCGCGTCGGCTGCCACAAGGGCACCACGCGGCCGCTCGGCGATGTGGCAAATGAGATCCTGCGGCTCAAGCGCATCGAAGCCCATCAGGTGTTCGACGCCTACTGGCAGAAGCAGCACATCAGCCGGACGAAAGCCTATCAATGGCTGGCAAGAGAATTAAAGCTCCCGGAGGAGGATACACACATCGGCGGGTTCGAGATCGATACCTGCCAGCGCGTGATCGACCTCTGCCGGGCGAAAATGGATAAAAAGTAAGGAGAATGTCGTATGAAGATCCGGCCAAAGGTTCCCGTATGCACAGACTGCGACCACGTTTTCGAGTACAGAGGCCGAAACCCCGGTCAGCTCGGCGGCGTGGTGGTGCAGTTTGGAGAAGCCTACTGCACGAAGAAGAAAAAGCCGCGCCTTTTGAAGTGCTGGCACAAGATGCTCCGCGTGCCGGACTGGTGCAAGAAGCGCATCCGGCCGAGCCTGGTGCGCATCTATGATTTTGCCAGCACGGAAAGCTGGCTGATGCACGAAAATCTCTGCAAGTCTCTCGGACGGGAGATCGGCCCCACGGCATCCAGATATACACTCTCCGAGGTGCGGCAGCTTGATCTGGACGCATATGCGTTCCAGAAACAGGTGCGCACCACACCTGTGGATGAGCTTTTGAACGTGCATCTGGGGCTGCATCAGGTCGTGGAGGTCTTTGACGGCGTACAGTCCGTCATCCTCTATAAGACGCTGGAAGGCTTCATCCCGACCCCGACGTTTGACGCCGAACGCGCCAGACAGAACCGCAGAGAACAGAAAAAGGCATCCGCCTGACAAAACACACATGGAGGCATCTGCCTCCCCAAATACAAAGGAGAAAGACCATGAAAAACAATTTCACCATTTCTCAGAGAAACGCCATCGTGGAAAACCATCTGTGGTGCATCAAGGCCGTGATGAAGCAGAACCGCGCGCTCATCCGTGCGGCGAAGCTGGATGCGGACGACGTGTATCAGGAGCTTGCGCTGCGGCTCATCCGGGCGGTCATGTCGTATGACCCGGAAAAAGGCGATCTGGAGCAGCATATCTTCGCGCAGCTCCGCATGGAGCTGCAGAAAACAGCGCACAGCAATGTGATCTCGCTGGACGCCTACCGCATGAGGGATGCCGCATGAGTTTACGAGATAAAATGCTGGCTGTCATGGCCGATGTAAATGCCTCCGTTGCCGAGCGTGAAGAACTGGTCGAGCTGATTGCCATTGCGCTCCTGACGCGGAAGAACCTGTTTATCCTGGGCGATCCCGGTCAGGCAAAGAGCTACGCGATCAACGCTTTCCGCAGCCGCATCACGGGTGCGAAGCAGTTTGAACGGCTCCTTTCCAAGCAGACGGACGAAGAACAGCTCTTTGGGCGGCTTGATCTTTCCAGCCTGATCCCCGGCTCTGTGCCGGAAGCTGCGTTCGAGGGTGATGGGATTTACCAGAACCTGCGCTTTGATTTGCGGAGCTTCCTGAGCGGTCTGCCGAAGATGAAAAACGAAGCGGCGACATTTGACAAGCTGGCGGAGATCGGCGGCAAGCTGGATGCCTATCGCAAAGCCGTCGCCGCGCTACATCCGTGCGAACCGATCGTACAGACCGCGGGCAAACTCCCGGAGGCCGACATTGTGTTTCTGGATGAGATCTTCAAATGCAATGACGGTGTTCTGAACGCGCTCCTGACGGCACTCAACGAGCGGAAGTACACCAACGAAGGCCGGACCTATCTCATCCCGACGATCTCTTTTTTCGCCGCGTCCAATGAGATCCCGAATTTCAATGACCCGGAGGAAAAGATCCTCTCGGCGCTCTATGACCGGCTGGAATTGAAGGTCGTCACGGAAAAGATCTCAGAAAAAGCGCACCGGCTGGCGATCCTGAAAGACAAGCTCGGCGGCTCGTTCGGCGCTATCCATGCGACAATCTCGCTGGAGGAACTGCACACCATGCAGCAGGAAGTCGCAGCCATTCAGGTACCGGACAGCATCCACGACCTGATGGACGATGTGCTCTGTGCGCTGCGCGCACAAATTCCCGTGTCTGACCGAAAATTCCTCAGCTACTTCTCCATTGCGCAGGCAAAGGCGTGGCTGGAGGGACATACGGAGGTCACATCGACGGATCTTCTGGTGCTGCGGAATTACTTCTGGCAGCAGCCGAGCGACCGCGAGTTTGTAACCGGCACGCTGGAGCGCCTGTGCGTCAACCCCATGCAGGAAAAGGTCAGCGACCTCCTTGCCATGGCACAGGACGCAAAGGATGATTTCGACAGCGCTTGCGGTGCAGCGGAAAATGTACGCACAAAGCAGGCCGCGCTCCGCAAATTCCGCGGCGAGCTGGTGCGGCTCTACCAGATGCAGACCGAGATGGCTGCAAGCGTCGGCTCTGACAGCGAAAAGGCGCTTACGGACGGACTTCTTTTCGAACTGGAGCGTATCAGCAAGGCGGCGCATGAGGCCATTGGCTTTACTTATACGCCGCTGGAGCAGCTGGCAGCCTTGCAGTAAAAGACAAACATCATAAAATATGGAGGAATAATTATGCTGAATCACATTGTAGTTATGGGCAGACTCACGCGCGATCCGGAGCTTCGTAAGACGGCCTCTGGCGTTTCCGTCACATCGTTTTCCGTGGCGGTAGACCGCGATTTCTCACAGGACGGACAGAAGGAAACGGATTTTCTTGATGTCGTTGCATGGCGAAACACAGCTGAATTTGCGGCAAAGTATTTCGCAAAAGGCCGCATGGCTGTCATTTCCGGCCGTTTGCAGATCCGGAACTGGGAGGATAAAGAAGGCAACAAACGCCGCACGGCGGAAATTCTCGCCGAAAACATCTATTTCGGCGACAGCAAGAAGGACGATGACGGCGGTTCTGCCTCTGCTCCTACGCAGGGCTTTGGTGCGCCAGCGCAATCGGGCGGCTTTACGCCCAACTTTGGCAGCGCCCAGCCCAGCAGCTTTGTGCCGAACTTTGGCGGGAACTATTAAACTGACAGTGCAGGGTGGGATCTTCCCACCCTGCCTTTTCTATGGAGGTATATGATGAAGAAATATTTCCGTACATTACAAAGCGTACTGGATTCCCGCTGGGGCAATTTTCAGTATACCGGAATACCCGCAGCACAGAAAACAGACCGTGTTCTGCAAAGCTCCAAGCTGGAGGACTGCATTTACCGCGATCTGAGTAAAGACGATGAGAATCTGGAGGCTATCCAGCAGGAGGCAGCATCTAAGCTGCACAGCTTCCCTGCGCTGTCCAAAGATATTTTTCAGTCATTTTACTCGCTGTTTCCAAAGCGAACCGACGCGGGCAGTCTCACAGCGGAAGCACAGAAATTTAATTCGAAACTGCTCGACCATGTGACCGAGGATGCAGACTATTCCACGATCAAGTCGATCTGCGAAGGCCGGGAACTGCCCGCTTACGAGGCTGCGTCCGAATTTACGGCAAAGATCGGCGCACAGCTAGACGATCTGCTGTCGGAGCTTGGCGGTAGGGACGGCACGCTGAAAACGCTTGAAAAGCTGCAAGCAGCGCGGAATCAGGCACAGCAGAAGCTCACAGAGCTTTTAGCGCAGATGCGGGACTCTGTGCAGAATCCCACACTGGGACAGGCGGTGATCGACGCGGCAAATCAGGCTGAAAGCAAAACGCAGCAGGCTGAGGCCGTTGCAAAGATGGTAGATACCACAGCACGGCAAAACAAAGCCACTATATCTGAAAGCGTTTCTGCCGCCGTCGATGCGGCTGCGGAAAAGGCAAAGGAAGTCCAGACGATTCTCGGCGCGTGGAGTGATGATGCTGGCACGATGGAGAAAAATGCGGTAAACACCGAGCTTCTTCAAAAGGTTCGGCAGAATCCCAAGCTGTTGGATATCTCAAAGCACCTTGGCCGGTTTCGTGAGATCTTCGCACAGGGTAAGCGCAATGGCTACGCCTATGGGCGCGGAGAAACCTACGCGCTGGAGCTTGGCAATGATCTTTCCCGCGCCATCGGTTCGGAGTTTGCCATGCTTGCCTCGCCGCAGACGGTTCCGCTGTTTGTGAAGAAGTATCAGCAGCGGCGGCTCAAGCAGTACCGCAGGCGCGAACCCGTTCACAAGGGCATGGGCGACATCATCTGCTGCCTCGATGAATCCGGCTCCACGCGCGGCGATGCTGCCGCGTGGGGCAAGGCCGTGGCGCTGACGCTTTTAGACATTGCCACAGAAAACCGGCGCAAATTCGCACTCATTCATTTTGCCGGTTCTTCCTCGTGCAAGGTGGACGTTTTTCTGCCCGGACAGTATTCCATGCAGAATAAAATGAATGCCGCTGAGACGTTTTTAGGCGGCGGCACCAATTTCAAACAGCCCTTGGATGAGGCGATCCGACTCATGGACACCGGCTTTGAAAACGCCGACATTGTCTTTCTGACCGACGGCCTGTGTGAGTTGCCGGAGGACTATCTGACAAAGCTCCGCAAAGAACAGACTGCCCGGAAATTCACCGTGACCGGCATCCTGCTGGACGCAGGCAACCCCGGCATGGATTTCAGCTTGACGCCGTTTTGTCAGAAGATCTATCGAACCAGTGAGCTGGCCGGTGATGAGATCGTAAGAAGTCTGGTTGCACAGCGCGTGTAACATAAAAATTATAACGGTTTTCCATGCAAAAACGCAGGCAAGCATTATCGCTTGTCTGCGCTTTTTTATGCTCTGCTTTTCAGCATGGCTTTCGTTTTCAGGATCGCTGCGCGGAATGTTTTCTGCACTTCGCGTTCGGTGGGAAAAACCGGGAGCAGAAAGTCCAGCGCTGCCTGAATCCGTTTCAGATCGTCCTGCGTCAAATAACCATCCAACAGATGCTGGTGAACCCGTCGGTATGCCATGCGCAGCGTCTCTGAAACACTTGCTCTTGAAAAATATTCTGCAATCAGACCGCCAATGAGCGCGGATTCCTCTATGGAATATGCCAATGCTGTTGCCACTTCCTTTCCACGAAGGTATATGCTATCATATTTCGTAGAAAAGAGCAATGCCAAAGAGTATTCGTGTAGAAAGGAGACTTCATGAACAAGGAAGTATTACTTACAGGTCTTGGCGTTATCGGCACACTTGGCGGCACACTGCTCGGTTGGCTGCTGAATGCCTATACATACAGAATCGGAAAGACCGAAATACACGGAACATTTGAAACAAGGGTAACATTGCCGCCTGCTCGTCCTGATGATGCCGCTGGCGGAACTGCAAAGAAGGAATATTTCATCAAATGCTGCGCAAAGAATAGCAGACAAATTGCAGTTTTACTTGAAAATTTCCACTTTGAAGTGCAGAAAAGCAAAGGCGCGAAAACCGTTCGTGTTTCTGCATTGAACGAGAAAGACAGTTGCTGCTGCGTGGGAAAGGTTCAGGTCAGCGCTAGAACTGCAATGGCTCCACAGATCATAGAACCGCGGAAATTGCAGTTTTTCACTGTTCGGATCGATACCGCTGACCCTGAGATACAATACGCGAAATTGACGTTGTGCGCGTATGACGAGGACGGGAAACTCCACAAGTTTTTGGCGTACAATGGTCTGAAAGTTAAACGTCCGCCAGCGCACACGCCGAAGGACTAATACCGAGCGGTAAGCACTGCCTTTGCGTATACAAAAGAGGATGAGGATAAAGAAGAATGTTAGAAACTTTGGCTATTTCCGAAAGTGAGTACACATACATTTGGCAGGAACTCCATCGCCAGCAGATGGTATTTCATCCGACCTTAGCCCCAGCAGGGAGATTCAATTCACAGGTTTTTTTTCGCTCGCTGGAAACGAAACCGTTCAGTTTATTCATAGATAGAAACATTTTAAGCAGTCTATTACAATTTTGCAAAGAAGGGCACATACAAAGCGCCGAAGCAAAGCGTATTGGTGTTCTTATGACGTGGTCAAGATTATGCGGCATAGACATTAGCGCTGGGCTGGCGGTGCGGGAGCGAGCATCTCAGCGTCATTCTCAATCAAGTGCATTACTTGAATTGCAGAAGTTTTTCGACGTATTTGATCAGTACCCCTTACAAATGTGGTTTCAGGTCGCAACAGGACGGATGAATAAAATTCCACAAATCACATTCTCTGGAAAAGTCGCATACGGCATATCTGTGGACTATTCAGATCCAGGTGATCACTATGAAATGGCTGTCGCGTCCCTACTGCACTTGGTGTGGCTGTACCGTAATAACGATGCCGCCCCATTGGAAAAAATACGTGATTTTTATTTGTGGCTATATGACAATCTCTTGATCAGCGAGTATTTACTGGTTTATGCGGCAATGCTTTTTACAAATCAGTCAAAAATAAAAGCACCAAAGCGTGCAAATTCGAATAGTCTCAAAGCAATCATTTCAGGATGTGAGAACCAAGCTTGGGATATATCCTATCTGACAAATTGGAGCACCTTATATTCAGAGCCAGAACGCTATGACAAAGAGTTTCTTTTTGCAACAAATGACAACCTATTGAAGCTAATTTTCATAAACACAAATGGGCCTTATCGATTGAACGGAGTTTTGTTTTCAGTATTGCCTAAAAGGGAGTATAATCAGATAATTGAATTGATTCAGGAAAAGCAAAACGTCAGAGTAAAACCAGATTTCGGAGCAAACCCATCTGCATATTTCCGCGCACTGATTGAAGCTGAAACAGACAGGCTTCTTTCTTTGCCAGGGATTGAAGCTACATAATTTTGAAAAAGCAAGAGATTCTTTAATATCTCACAAGTTTTCACCGAGAATGCTTTGTGCTACAATACTCCTGTATTCCAGGTCAGAGCAGATGAAGGGCGGAGCTATTTCAGGGCGGAGGTGAAGACTTGGGGACAGGTATGCCCCCGGTTCCGCGCGCAGGACATGGAATGAAAGAATGGACTCATAAGACCGTAATTGCCGTTTGGCAGTTGCGGTCTTTTTGCGTCCGGACACAAAAATGAAAGGAGACACAGCATGAAAGACACAGAAAACGTATTTGACGGCTTTGCCTTACTGGGCGATGATGAGGAGTTTGACGTAGATAAGATCTTCGGCAGCGGTTCGGATGAACCCGCGCCGCCTCCTCCCGCGTCAGCTTTGGCAGAAGAAGTCAAGTCTCAGCCTGAGCCGGAACAGGTTCAGACGGAGACGGCAGAATCACAGCCCGAGCCGGAACAGACGCTCCCTGCAAAGACGCAGGAAGCTCCGGCAGAAGAAAAACAGCCTCTGGAACTCTTTTCGGCGTTCACAAGCGCGGAAAGCGACCCTGTTCCAGAAGCAGCCCCGGTCAAAAGCATTGCGCCAAGACCCCAAACACAACTGTCGCTCTTTGACAAGCCGCCCGTCTTTCAGTACGGCGGCGCCAGAGAGCAGATCACGGATGCGGATATGACCTTCGAGGCTCTGCGTATCCAGAAGGCGGATGATTTCCCCGAATTGGAGGATGCGTCTGCTGTCACTTGGCAGGTACGGTACGGAGATATTACGAAGGCCGTCCCCGCGCCCAAGACGGACACCATCGCGGCCATGAAAGCGGAGATTGAGAAGTCAAAAGCATTCCTGGACAGCCTGAAAAAAGGCAAGGTCAAGGACCCGGAGTGCGTCGTGAAGCCGCAGATCCGGATGCAGAAGAAGGGCATCGCGGACTACAAGGGCGTATTCCCGACGCTGGAAGCTGCACGCGCGTCCAACAAGGTCATCTGCCTCATCCCCTCGCGGGACGGGCAGACGTATGAGCTGCGCCGGAGCGAGCTCGGCGAGTTTATCGCGCCCAAGCACAAGATCACGGAATTTTCAGAGGTAAGAGCCGGCTTTCGCCCGGCTCTTCCTCGCATTCCGCAGGAGCTGCTGCGCTCCATCATCGGCTTTTTCAGAAGTCAGATGGAATCGGGCGCGGAGTTTGAAGCCCTTGTCCGTATCTACTGGGATCGGAAGGAACAGAAATTCATCCCGTTCGTGCCGAAGCAGCGCGTCACCAAAGACAGCGTAACGGTTCGGCTGACGGATGAAGATATTCCGGACGATACGCGGTATCTGTACTACGCGGATATCCACTCCCACAACAGCATGAAGGCAGTCTTTTCTGCCATCGATGATCAGGATGAGCGCGGTACGCGGCTGTATCTCGTGATTGGTCGCCTGGAGCGCTTTTTCCCGGAGATCTCCGCCCGCATTTCCTGCGGCGGCAGCTTCGTCCCCATCGAGCCCAGCTTGGTGCTTGAAAGAGTGGACAGCGGCTTTCCCGCAGAATGGAGTGACAAGGTCGTCCATCAGCTTCCTGCGCTTCCGGAAGCGCCGTCCGCACATTTCGCGGGCGTGCGCTCGTTTCTGGGCGGATTGCTTGGAGGTGCGGGATGAAGTTTGCAGAGAACCGCCCCGTAAAGATCGTCATGCTGGGAGCCGGAGGCACCGGCGGACATATCGCGCCGCATCTGTACCGGCTTTTGTACGCGCTGGAACGCCCTGTCCGTTTTATCATCTGTGACGGAGATATTGTGGAGGAAAAGAATCTCGTGCGTCAGAATTTCACGCCGGCTGACCTTGGAGAAAACAAGGCAAAGGCGCTGGCGGAGCGGTATTCCTCCGTGTTCGGGATGGAAACGGAGTATGTGCCGGAATTTATCGAGTCTGGCGAGCGACTTCTTTCCATGCTGCGGGCACGGACGTTCCCGACCGGGCCGTACTGGCATTCTCCAACCGTCAAAGAACTGGTGATCCTCATCGGCGCGGTGGACAACAACAAGAGTCGAAAACTCTGCCACGAGGTCTTTTACAAGCTGGATGATCTCATCTACATCGACAGCGGCAACGGGATGCACACCGGGCAGATCGTCTGCGGCATCCGCAGCGGCGGACGCACGTTCTACCGCCCCGTCGGCGCGGCATTTCCGGAGGTCTTGCAGGACACAGACAAATTCCCGACGGAGCTGAGCTGCGCCGAGGCGTCTGTTTCCGCGCCGCAGAGCATCGCCGCCAATATTACGGCAGCTACCGCCGTCGTGGACATGATCTACAACATCCTGACCGTCGGAGAAACGCGCGTGCGGCAGATCACGTTTGCAACGGGCTCTGTCAATATGCGCGCAACCTTACAGAAAACAAGGAGGAAAGCAGCATGAGAAGTTCCGTAGACGCAGCAGCCTTTTATAAAGCCATGACAGCATTGATGGACATTCCGGCAAAAAGTCCGGTCAAAGTCCTGCAGGAGATCAAGGTGGAGTTTACAGCGGATCACTGTACGCTCTCCGCAACAAACTTCAATACATGGCTCTCTGTGACGATCCCCGCGAGCGGCGACGACTTTGCGTTCGTGTTTTGGAACAGTGCTGGTGTCCAGAAGGTGTGCCGTTATTTTACGGGACAGCTGGAACTGGAGCTGTCCGGCCAAAGGAAATCACAGATCATAACCATGCGCTGCGGAGACAAGGGCGGCAAGTTCCCGGTTTATGAAGCTGAGGAATGCCCCACATGGCTGGAGTTTGAAGCCAAGCAAAGCTATACGGCAAACGCGGCAAACATTCTCAAATGCGTCAAGCAGGTAAAGTATGCCATAGATCTGCGCAACACCAGACCGGAATATCAGGGTGTTCTGTTTCAGAACAAGCATATCTGGGCGGTGGAAGGTCATCGCGCGGCCTGCTGTGATGATGGCGGGCTAGATGTCAAAACACCGTTTACGGTCGGTGTTCCGGCGCTGGAACATCTCAAAGTGTTTGGAAATACGGATATTCAGATCGACGTAAACGAGAGATGTGTCACATTCCGAAATGAATGGATCCGATTGACGGCACACTGCGTTCCGAATGCCACACCTCTTATTTATGAGAACATCGTTCCGCAGAAGTGGAATGAGGAATTCTGCTTCCATCGGAAAGACTTTGTGCAGGCGCTCAAATATTTGCTGGCCTGCATCGGAAAGACAGACAAGCCTTATGTTCGGTTTGAGAATGGCTTGCTGACCTTGCGTGCGAAGGACTGCCTCTACAAAGCGGCGGTTTCCATCAGCGCAGAAAGCTGCATCATCTTCGGCTTTGACGCCAGATTCATGCTGGACGCGCTCACGCAGTTTGAAAAGCAGGACATGGTGACGATGCGGCTGACTGGCTCGTTGGGCGCAATTTCGCTCATTGCGGACAACAGCTCTGCCATTGTCCTCCCGGTACGGCTCAAGGAAGAAGACCTGAACGCAGCGTAAAAGAGAAAGGAAGTTTGAACATGAAAACAGTCTATATCCCAGCCGGTGCGACGTACAACTATGAAACGCTTGTCACGGACAACGTGATCGCCCACGGGCATCTGCACGTCACGAACGGCTTGAAGGCAAAGCATATTTCCGGCCGAGGATTTCTTACTGCCGGTGAAGTTTCCGCGGATATCGTGGACGTGACCGAACTGGAATGCGGCACGGTCATCTGCCGGAGATTGCTGGCGCAGCGCGTCAGCGTCAATGAGGCGATGATCTCAGAAAGCGCCGCTGTTTCCCGTTTCTTCTCCGCCAATTACGTCAAAGCTCCCAGCTTGACCGTGGCGGTCAGCGAGATCGGTGAAGCGGACGTGGAGGAAATCGTACATCTGACACCGAATCCGCGCGGTATGCTCCTGACGCTGCTTTTTTCAAAGCTTCGTACATTCTGGCTGCGCCTGACGGCAAGCCGTCCGCAGGGACGGTTTGAGAAGCCACGCACGGAAGCGGAAGAACCGTCTGACACACCGGAAGATGCTGAAACAAAAGCAAACATCGCAAAAATCGTGCAGGAGGTGCTTGCACAGCAGGCGGCGGAAAAAGCCGCCTGCGAGAACGATGCAAATGATGCGGATGATTTTGAGCTTCAGCGCATGGTTAGTACGTTCAAGCTGCTGCGAAGCAAAGGCTACACGCTGCGCATTCTCCCCGGTACGCCGGAGGAAAACGCGCCGGTCTTTGACTTTGCGGCTGAGAGCATTCAGCCCGCGGCGTGAGGTCAACCGAATGGAAATGGAACAGGAATTGCAAAAGGAGCAGAAATGCTCCTTTTACGCATTGGAACAGCTTCGGCAGACGGCAGAAGCCATTCTGCGCGGCAGCCAGCGCCTGCTCAAATGCCGCGCCGGTGTGGAGAAATACCGCACGGCGCAGCCGCAGCGCGCGTATGCGTACTATCTGGAATTGCAGAAAACGAGAGACGCGCTTCTTGCGGCGTTCGGCGATGCACAGCGGAATCTTCTGGAATTGGAGGAATCCGCGCTGGCAGGAAAAGCCGGGCAGCTTCAAGCGGGACTGGGCCGCTTTGATCTTATGTCCAGAGCGTACAAGCCTGTATATGAAGTCCTGACCGGCTTTGCAAAAGCCCTTCCTCAAACGGACACCGTTAACGCGGCGGTGATCGGGCGGCTGATGAATCATGTCCGTATGGGCTACTATCCGACAGACCCGGAAAATATCACGCACATTCTGCGCGGGATCGCGTTTCCGGAGGGCGTGACGACGAATCTGCTCGATCCGTGCTGCGGCTGCGGTAAGGCCCTTCGGCAGCTTGCCGACGGCAACAACTGCTACACCTACGGCATGGAGCTGGACGAACACCGCGCGGAGGAAGCGCAAACCAGGCTTCACCGTGTCGGCTTCGGAAGCTTCTTTCACAGCCAGATCAGCCGTGAGGTGTTTCATGTGCTGTTTCTGAACCCGCCGTATCTGTCTGTTCTGGCAGAGGGCGGCAGCCGGGTACGCAGCGAAAAGCAGTTTCTGGTGCAGAGCATCCGGACGCTCATGCTGGGCGGCCTGCTCATCTACATCGTGCCGTACTATCGCCTGACGCCGGACATCTGTAAAATCCTCGCGGAGAACTTCTCGGACCTTTCTGTCTGGAAATTTACAAGCGGCGAGTTTGCCAGATTCCATCAGGCGGTCGTGCTGGGACTTCGGAAGAAGCCTGCGGAGGACGACGAAACAGCCGACCGGCTGGGTGCGCAGACGCTGACCCCGGATATGATCCCGTGCATTACGGAGCTGGAGGAAAACCGATATGTACTGCCCGCCGTTACAAAGACTGTCGAGGTCTTTCGCGGCGAACGATTCAATGAGAAGGAACTGGAACGGCAGCTGACGCGCTCCGGCAGCTTTACACGGCTGCTGCATGCAAAAAGCGCGCTGGACAGCACGGAAAAGCATCCGCTTCTGCCGCTTTCCGTTGGGCAGATCGGTCTGATCGGCGGCTCCGGGATGATCAACGGACTCATCGAATGCGATGCCCCGCATATCATCAAGGGGCGTATTGTGAAAGTCAAAAATGTAGAACGCGAGGAACAGTTTGACCAGCGCGGGAAGCATATCGGCGCAGAGGTGCATGAGGTCATCAGCAACAAGATGATCTTCAACGTCCTGACGCCGAACGGTTTCTTGGCACTGAGCTAGGAGGAGTTATGTTAACTACAAATCTTGCAATGATTGCACCCGTCACAGAAGCAGATGACCGGGCGGCACGTGAAACCGTCTGGCAGCAGGTCACGGAGCGGATCGTCCCGCAGATGGGAAAGCTCTGCACCCGGTTTGAACCGTCCGGCGGCGCATGGGGGCAGAAAGTGTCCAGTCCATACAGCGTCATTCTCGGCAGAAACGAACCGGCGCTGTTCCTGTACTTCTACGCATCCGCGAAGCATCAGTTGGATGAGCGCGCAAAGGCACATCTGGACGGCTTCATGGAGCATCTGGAGGTCGGGAACGAGCAGACCGTCGGCGATACCAAGATGTGCACCGCCTATCTCAAGGGTGATACCGCCGAAGCGCGTTCCCACATGGAGTGGCACATCGCCAGTATGTTTGGAGAGCTGATGCCGGACTGCGGGATCTATTTCCTGCGCGAAGGCCGGTCGTATCTCGATGAGGCGGAGCATAAGAAAATTCTCTGCAATATGAAGGACTATGCCATCTGCGTGGTGAAGCTGGTATGGGAGAAAGCGGATGAAGATTGATCTTTCTAAGCTCTTAAAGGGACTGGAGGCGCTGCCGCATACGCCGGCACTGGAACCTGAAAATGTTCCGCCGTATGTGCTGACAAATATTCTGGCTCCACTGAGAAAAGATGATTGCATCCGTTTTGCTGATCTTGATTTCGAGGCATTTACCGAAGAAGATATTGACAGCTTGTACGGTGCATTGTCTGAAGCAGAGGATCGGGAGCACCGCTTGAATCGCCTGCGCAGCATTTTTGATCATTCCAAGCCGAAAGCCGCTGCACAGCGAAAATTCTGTTGAAGGAGGCGTGAATATGGACTATGAATTTGCTTGCGGTTCGCTTCAAACGGTCCGCATAGCGTGCCTGTTTTACAAACACGGGAAGCTGAATCGGCTGTTGGAAGAAAATATCACCAATTCGGAGTACGATCTATATGAGATCTACTATGAACTGCTCTACGCAGCCTGCGACTATGCATCGTTCGGCTACAATGAAGAATATGAGCGGAGTCATTGGTATTTCAGCTTTCGAAGCATGATGCAATACTACCGGTTGGTTCGGGAATACGGAAGTCTTCACAGCATGAAGCTCTCGGAAAATCCGTATATCATGAACGCCGAGCGAATGTTAAGTGCTGAATTATTCGAATGCAGCTGTGATGGCGGTATGGGCTGGGGCTATCAGAAGAAGATCAGCTCAGAGTGGTCAAGCGGCCTCATTGTGGAAACAGATGAATATTTCAACAGCGAATACAGACTGCTGGAAGCTCTGCTTGCTATCGACGAATGGTACGCAGATGAGGTGCAGAAGCTGGAAATTCTGCTCAAAAAGGAACAGGCGCTTGCGAAGCGGTATGTTCCGGAATTGGAGGCGGCATGAACAAAGACGAACTGCGGATCCGGATCATTCCAGAGGACGGACAGATTCTCATCGAGACGCACACAAGCGGGATCGTAAAGTGCAAAGAAGTACAGGAAGATGCGCTTCTGGACTGCATTAAAAACAGCGCCATGCGAGATTATGTCAACAGCGGACTGCTGCCGTCAGACTGTATCCATGTCAAAATCCATCCGAACGGGAACAAGGAATATTGTCTCTGGTACCCGCGCTTATACGCAGACATCAGCTACCATGAGACGGCATATCCGAACTTTCCGCTGCCAAGACTGGTCTTTGCGTTCCACGCTGACACAGAGGGTAAGATCAGCGGATGCAGGATGGGCGTTGTCGCGGATGAACGGCCGACAATGAACAGTGTGATGTACCGCTATCCGTTTTCAAACGTCGGCGGTTCCATGGGGACTATTTGCATTGGCAGAAACGCTCTGCCACAATACAAAACGCCGCACGCACTTGCCAGCTTGCCGACATTCCTGCTGTCCATCCCAAATGGAGATCACAGCTTCAATGCGTTGAACAACAAGCTGGGGATGCAATACCGCGATCTTTTGGAGCATCTCAAGGACAAAGACCCGTCGTATTACTATTCCGATGTGCTGATCCCCAACGGAAAGACCTTGAAAGACTTTATTGGAGGGTAACGTATGGCAAAAGACGCAAAAACCATCCGGGAAGAACTGGCGCGGCCATTTGCACCGGAAGACCTGGAATGGCGGATTCAGGTGACGTCGAGAGACAAGACCAGCGGTCTTGCCATTCCGTATGTCACGAACCGCGCCATTCAGGACCGCTTGGATGAGGTCGTGGGACCGGAGAACTGGTACAACGACTACAAGCCGTGGCGCGGAAACGGAAAGAAGGACGCACAGATCTGCGGCATTTCCATCTATTTTGAGGGCAAAGGCTTTATTACAAAGTGGGACGGCGCGGAGGATTCTGACATTGAACCCATCAAGGGCGGTTTGTCGGACTCCATGAAGCGCTCCGCCGTGCAATGGGGCATTGGACGCGTCCTCTACAAGATGACGAAACCGCTCTGGGTCAAGATCGAGCAGAAGGGCAACTCCTATGTGATCTGCGATACCGAGCGGCCGAAGCTGAACGCTGCATATTTGGAATTACTGGATAAGCTGCATCAGCTTCCCACATCTCCGGGCGCAGCACAGGCACAGCTCAGCTATAAGCGCGACGGACAGGCTGGACAGCAGGCGCAGAATACAGCGCCGACGGCCATGCCGCAGACGCAGCAGTCTCAGCAGCCGCTCCCGTTTACGACGCGGCAGGTCTGCCAGTACGTTGTGCTGTCGGCAAGCAATCAGCAGGATATGTCCGGCCAGCCGTTGGTCTGCGCCGTGCTGCAAAACGCAGAGGGCAAGCAGGCGAAGGTCTACGCGCAGGGCAGTCATCCCATGCTCACGCCCGGCGCGCAGCTTTATGACGCGCAGATCACGATGCGGAAACAGGGAAACGTCGCATTTTACACGCTGGACGGCTATCAGGTCGTGCAGCAGGCAGCGTAACAGGAGGTGTCAGTAAGCAAAATGGAAAAGATCAAAGGCTTTCAGATCAGCAGCATGACTGTTTCGGGCTTCAAATGCTATGAAGCGCCTATGAAGATTACGTTCGGCAATCCTACCGTTGTGACCGGCGGCAACGGTCGCGGCAAATCCAGTCTGGCGGACGCGATCGCGTTTGCCGTTACGGGACTTCCCTTTTTCGGGGAGCGCGGCATTGACCGGCTGCACAACGAGACGAATCCGGACCTACAGATCACGATGCGCTTTACGGATGATACCGGCAGAGCGCACGAGCTGACCCGCAGCCGGCAGAAGGATCGCATGAGCATCACCTACGACGGCTATGCCATCCGGCAGACGGATCTCAATGAGATGTTTGGCGAACGGGATGTGTTTCTCTCCATTTTCAATCCGCTGTACTTCATTGAAGAACTTGGTGAGGATGGGAAGAAGCTGCTGGAGCGGTATTTGCCGCCCATTCCGCAGGCCGACGTGCTGGCGCAGCTCAATGCGCAGACGCAGCATCGGCTGTCCGGTGTGCAGCTTCCATCCCCTGAGACGTTTCTCAAGAATCGTCGGGAAGAAATTCGGGAACTGGAACAGAACGCAGTCTATCTGAGCGGCAAGCTGGATCTCGCGCAGAAGCAGCGGCAGAGCAGCAAAGAACTCTCCAGCGGACTGACTGTGCGGATTCAGGAACTACAACAGGAACTCTCGCTCTTAGAGACGCGGCGGTTTGAAAACGTCAATTTGGAGGATTTGCAGGAACAGCTCGTGCAGGCCAGCGAGCAGTACGAGGAGCTTTCCGGTGAAGCGCTGGAAACGCCGGATACAGCAGAACTGGACGCAAAACTGCAAGAATTTCACGCAAAGCTGGGCGCTCGGTCGTCCGAGGTCTACCAGCCAAAATACACAGGCCCGCTGGCAGAGGATACGGCAAAGGTGCAGGCGCTGGGGAAAAAGTATCAGCAAAATGCCGCGCTTTTGAAGCGGTTTCAGCCGGGCACAAGCTGCCCGGTCTGCCGCCGTGTCCTCTCCCAGCAGGAATATCCGGCGTTCCGTCAGGCTTTACAGGCGGAAACGGAGAGAATCGCTGCCGACGGCACGCAGCTGAAAGGTCAGATCGCGGAGCTTCAGGAGCTGGAGCAGAAAAGTCAAAGTACATTCGAGCAGTTCAAAGCGGATGATCTGGTCAGATATCAGTCCGAGATCAACGCGCTGAATCAGAAACGGGAGCAGCTTCAGGCCGCCGCCGCACAGCAGAATATGCAGCGCCAGCAGACCTTGGAGCAGCTGCGCAGACGCATCCAGAACCTGACGGCCAGCATCGAATGCGGCACGTTGAGCCCCGCAGACAGTGAACGCCTTGCGGGGTGCAAAGCATCGCTGGAGGACTGCCGGGTGCAGCTTGCTGCCGCGCAGCAGGTTCTGAGCGCTGCACCGGAGGACTTTGATACGCGCATCAAAGCCATTGAGGAGGAGATCACGGAGAAAAAGATCGTCATGAAAGATGTGATCCTCTACATGAGCAAGCGCGCGGAACTGACGTTCTCGAAGCTCGCGCTGAACCGCGTGAAGATCTCGCTCTACGATGTGGTCAAGACGACCGGCGAATTAAAGGATGTGTTCCGCTTTACCTACAACGGCCGCCGCTACGACCGGCTCTCGCTCTCTGAGAAGATCCGGGCTGGCGCGGGAGTGTCGGAGCTTGTGAAGCGGCTCACAGGCCGTAATTACCCTGTATTCTTCGACAACATGGAATCTGTGGACGATCTCAGCAACATCCGTCCGACCAGTCAGATGATCCTCGCCAAATGCGTCCGTAATGCGGAGCTTTCCGTGCGGGCCGGCGGTACTGCAATGCCGAAGGCGGCGTAACCTTACTTTTCAGAAAGGGGGCGCGCCGTCTGGCCTATCAGAAGCTGCCGATTTTGAAAGCCGCCAGACGGTGCGGGCTTGTCCTCAACGACCGAACGCTTCACAGCGAGGAAGTTACGGCAAGCTGCCCCTTTTGCGGCGATCATGGAATCGGCAAATATCATCTGAGTCTGAACACGAAGACCGATCAGTACCGCTGCAACCTCTGCGGCGCAAGCGGCAACAGCGTGACGCTGTATGCGCGGCTGAATGGTCTGACGAACAAAGAAGCCTATCTGGAGCTGGCTGCAAAGAGCAACGTTTACAAGCTGCCCTTGCAGCCCAGCTCCCCAAACACAACGAACCGGGAGCCGTATGCGCTAAAGCAGCGCCATGCGGCCTATTCGGAGATGCTGTCGCTTCTGGCGCTCTCCGACCGGCACAGAGAAAACCTCCATGAGCGAGGACTCCCCGACGAAATTATCGAGCGGAACGGCTATAAGTCCATGCCGGAAACGGAATCCGAACGGCGCTTGTTGGCGTCGCTTCTCCGGTGCGATCATGAACTGCACGGACTGCCCGGCTTTTATACGAAGTGCGGGACATGGACGCTGGCAGGCGCAAACGGGTTCCTCATTCCGGTGCGGAACAAGGATGGTTTCATTCAGGGCATGAAGATCCGGCTGGATGACGACGCGGCGCGAAAATACCGCTGGCTGTCCAGCCGGTCAAGCCGCATGGAAAACGGCACTCGCAGCTATTCCTGGATACACGTCACCGGCGACACCACGCAGAAGCGCGCCTATCTCACCGAGGGACCGCTCAAGGGTGACATTGCGAGCTATTTTGCAAACGATGCGCTCTTTGTGTGTCTCGGCGGCGTGAACGCCCATAAAGGACTGCGGGAAACGCTCTTGTCGCTCGGCGTCACAGAGGTCATGGAGGCGATGGACATGGATCAGTTTACGAATCCGCAGGTCCGGCAGGCGATCACCACCCTGCGCCGCGAGGTGCAGTCAATTCCGGGCATCCGGTACTATCAATGTACATGGAACCCGCGATTCAAGGGTGTGGACGATTATCTGCTGGACTGGACGAAACGAAAGACGGCTTAGAAAGGAAATGCACATGACAAATATTACAAATTTTCAGGACATCCTTGGCGCAGCCAACGGTGACAAGACCTCCGTGCTGGGCAAATTCCTCTATTTCTCACTTGCCAACATTCTGGTGGAGAAGGAGGCACTGGCGCAGCTCTGTGAGGATCTGAACATCCCGTATTCCGGCAGCAAGCGAATTTCCGTGTCGGATGCGTTCCGCTCCGCGACGGGCGATATCAAGGATCGGATCACGGTAAAAAGCCCCGGTGCGCATCATATCTATGCGGTCTACTGCCGCGACAACGCGCACACCGAGGATGTTTATTCTCGTGAACTGGTCAAGGAAACGCTCAACCAGCGGACGAATCAGTATGAAAAGTTGGCAAATATTTTTTACGATCGGCGCGACAATCGGTTTGGGTATGACAACATCGGCTTTGACGCCGACATTGATCCCCTGAACTATTGCCGCCGGGCGGAGGAACTGTTCGAGCTTTATCAAACGTGCGCGAACCGCAGACAGATCGAGACGATCTGCCTGAGCTATCTGCGGATGCTGGAGGCCACCAAGGTCAGCTCGACCGGGCACCTCTATTTCATCCCTCGACAGCACATGGACAAAGTGGATACGTTTGAAACGTTCATTGAGCAGCTCAGCGATATGAACCAGAATAACAATGCGCTCAGCGTCAACAGCTTCTACATCATTGACGATGCCAAGCAGCGCGACAAAATGACGGAGGAATTTTATTCCGCGGTCAAAAAGGAGATCGCGCTGTATCAGGAAAAGGCCGACTATCTTATCCAAAGCGGCAGCCGCAGCCCCAGCGTCATGGAGCGGTGGGTCAACAAAATTGCCACGCTAGAGCAGAAGAAGCAGCACTACGAAGAAATTCTCCGCCGGGAGCTCGACGGCCTCGACGACGAATTTGAAACACTGCGCCTTCTGTCGCAGGAGCTGTCCGTAAGGGCAAACGGCCTGCGATTTCGGAAAGCGGCCTGACATGGATTTTTGATGGACAGCAACAGACACCAGGCCCGGCTCGGAATATTCCGAGCCGGGCCTCAGTGTGTTCAAATAGCAATAAAATCGTCGCAAAATCTAGTATAACAGAAAAAACCGAGGTGTGAAAAGAATATTATTTGTAATGATACTCATGTCACCATATTACTCAGTATTCAAGAAACATATGGAACATTTTTTGCTTTTGTTTACTTTTTTTCAGAATGAGCCTCATTAACAATTGCACTCAAAAATGAAAGGAGCAATTGTCGTGAGCATTATAGAAAAAACAGAAAAAGTATATAGCGGCCCAGAAAAAAGCGTATATCCTCAGATCGGCACACTTTTTGCGGGAGACTCCTACACGAAAATTTGGGATGAATTTGGATATGCGTACATCGAATATCCCGCTACAAATGGTGTAAAACGCGGATATATTGAAGGATATGCCTCTAATCAGTATCCTCCGGCATTCCAAGCCAGTGTACTCGGTATCGTTAAAAATAATGTGGGTTCCGTGTCTGTTGCATCTTCACCGGACGCTGGGCGTATTGCTATTGGAAGCTTATCTGCTGGAGAGCAAGTATCAGTTTTGATTACCAACCACAATAATTTTTACTATGTGGAATATGGATCGTCTTCCGGTGCCAAACGTGGATGGGTACAGCGAACCTTTTTGAATCTTCTACAAGACACTGCTTTGGCTAGGATCAATACAAACGCACCAGTTTATACAACAGCTGCTGTAGACACGTCAATTGGAAGTGTTTTCGCTAATGAGATTGTTGGTGTCCTCTCCGAGAACGAGTATTTTGGAAAAATTGAGTATTGCATTTCTGCTTCCCCTTTTAGAAAGCAAGCCTTTATCGAAAAGAAAAATTATACGAAACTAAACTCTAGCAAAGAACTCCCGGAAATACCCACATACGATAGCAACAAGGGAGTGCAAGCCGTTGTCAGTTTAAGCGCGCTTGTTTATAGCGGGCCTGAAAAAGAGATTTATGCACAAATTGGGAGCATTTCCAAGGACGAAAATGTTCGCGTTATCAGTTACGAACAAGTATATTTCCAGATTAGTTATCAGTCAACCGCCGGTATTAAACGCGGATATGTCCACCGTGACAGTTTCTCAAATGCTAATGGCATTATTTCTGCCATTCCCAATGTACCCATCCAGTTAGTTGGTTGCTCGGAGTTTGCTGTAGGCACTTCTCTTACCACATATACGGGGCCGGCCTCATCTTTTGTGGTTGCTGGACAAGTCGCTTCTCAGGAGCCTGTTACCAGATTGAACATCGAAGAAAATGGATATGTCATGATTGAATATTCCACGGCAAATGGTACAAAGCGCGGATATCTTCCCATTTCTTCAGTAACGAAGACCAATAATGGCCTTATAGCATATTCAAATGGTTATAACGGAGTATACTATTATCCGGATTTTAAATATTTAGAAGGTTCAGTCTACAAGAATGAGTACGTCGTCATTCTTGCAAAGTGTACGCTTTCTAATGGCGCAGTAGCATATCTTGTCGAGTACAATACAAATAATGGTCGGAAGCGCGGATTTATGAGGCTAGATAGTATCACGATCATTGGAAACAGACCAGTTTCGGTGCATTTGAGTATGGGAAGGCTCGATATGGCCTCGGGCAGTGCGCAAACTGTGTACGGTGGGCCAAATGACAAATTTGCTGTGATTGGTTCAATCGGGCAGAATGAACCTGTCATCCGATATTATGAAGATGGTCGATATAGCTATATTGCCTACACCGCTGGCACTATCGTTAAGTGCGGCTTTGTAAACACATCAGAACTCCAGAATAACAGTTTCGTAATTAAGGACTATACAAGCAATACCGAGTTCATTCAGTATGGCACAAGTGGCATGGGAATTCCCTTGTATGCATATAAACTCGGTAACGGCAAAAATCACTTGATTCTCAATTTTGCAATTCACGGTTGGGAAGATATTTGGAGTTATTCTGGACGCGATATTGAAAAGGTTGGCGAGGCGGTTCTTGAACATTTTAAGAACGATTCCACCCCTATCACACAAAATGATTGGACTCTTTTTGTTATTCTCGCAAGCAACCCTGACGGCCTTCTTTACGGTGTAGAGCATGATGGTCCTGGTCGTTGTACAGTAAAGCGCTATGGTGCAAGCCGGGAAGAACTTGTTGATGGAGGTATCGATATGAATCGCTCCTTCCAATACAAAAACGCTGCTGGACAAGTGAGTTTCGACATTTCCAACACCCCTCGTAACTATACTGGTCCGGAAGCTAACTGGTGCAAGGAATCTGAAGCGTTAAAGGCATTTATCGATAGCCACAAATCTGAAAATGGCGTAAATGTGTTTATTGACACACATGGGTATACTACGCAAATTATTACGTCTGCATCTGCAAGAGATTCTAGTAATCACAATAGCGTTCTGTACAATATATTCAGCAAAATCTTCCTCCCAGTCCCCAGCCAAGATGTGTCATCGTTTGGAGAGACTTTCGCCGGATATGCAACTGAATATAACAACGCTCCTGGCTATGTAGCTCGATACGTCCATGATTTGCAGGGCATGGATGGATGCCTGTTTGAATTTCCGGGAATCTATACGAGCGCGGGACAAATTTTTGACAGGGGACTCCATACACGCTATATTCAGGCTATCACAAACATCCTTACGACTTACCCAAGATAGCAGATAGCATTTCAACTGGGATTTTCTAGCTAAGCCCAATACATTCTGTGAAACCTTCATGGATCTTTTTTCTTTCTCATATTATACCAGACTTGCAATAAAGAAATATTCAACTTTTAACAAGAAGATGGCACCGCAATGGCGGTGCCATCCTTTTATTTGAATGCAGTCATGGTTGTAGAAGCGGTTCATCGCATCGTAGATGCACAAAAACTAATGTCTATAAGACAGAGCAGATTTACATTTTGCAAATTATATTCTCTTTTATATATGGTTTGCAAATCAATTAAAAAATAAAGGAGATATTATCATGGGATCTGTGACAATGAATGCAAAAATGACAGAACGTTGCGAAGTTTACTTTGGACCGGGCAGCGAGGCTACATACACCTACGTCGGTGTTGTTGGGCGGAATGAACGTGTTTGTGTTCACTGGAAAGAGTTTGGTTATTACAATATTACCTACCTTGTTGACTCCACGGGGAAATACAAAACTGGATATGTTCCCGCAAGCAAAGTTTCACTTGACAGTAATACCGACGTTCCTGACTATTCTAGCGAAATCAGCCGAAATATGCGTAGCACTTATATTAGCGATGGTGATCATTACGCATTTTACAGAACTGTTGGGGACAGCGATGAATGCGTTGGCTCGATTTCAGATGGAGATGCTTGGAAACTTGTGTTTACTGCCGGTACGGACAACTACGACTATCCTTATTGGAAATATATTCAGTATACAGTTGATACCACGCAAAAGTACAAGCGCGGCTGGGTATATATGTAAAGTTACGTATCTATTGGTGTATAGCAAATAACTGCGCATACAGATAAATGAATCGCGCCCCATTTTCTAGACAGGCAAAATAAATGCTCGTATTAGGAAGTGGGGTGCCTTTCTTGCTCAAATTCTGCACACAACATTGTACCAGATAGTTCAGATGTTATCGTTGAAATTGGAGTTGGTAGGAAAGCGCCGAATTGCCGGATCAAATATACACCTCATGTATGAGATTTCCAAGTCGAATATCGAAACATATTAAAAACCAATCCATGACGGTGGAGTTAACCATTTTTATGACACCAGAACACAGCCAATTTGCGACTTCCTGACACCTTAGGAACAGCTACGTGGCCAATTTAATAATCATGCAATTCTGCTGCTCAGCTGTATTTGCAAAGTAGCTCATAGTACAAACGAAACTGTTTCATTTATCTTTTGCTCTTTACGATAATCAGAGAACTTCTTCCCACAAAAGATTATCTACACTTCTTCTTATTTCTGAAACAAGATACAGCCCGGTTTCTTCCGACTTTCCGCGAAAATAAAAGCCTTGCGGTGTTTCCTGTATCTCAAACAGGTGCAGAAAATAAATGGCATATGAATCGTCTGCACCATACGACAGCAAATGCTCACCCAGCATCAGTTTGTCATCCAGCGCATAAAACTCCATGGTTGACTCTATCCCCTGATAGCGCATCAGGACACGCTGAAAGCCCAATATAGGCGTGCCGGGGCTGTAACATCCGTCCGGTGCTTCCGGCAACTTTCCAACGCAGGTAAATTCTCCGCTTTCGCAGTTGATTTTGTAAAGGAATTGGCCGTTGCTTGTCTCACGCATGAACCATACGTTGGAATCATCGGAAAAGATGATCTGCGGCATCAGGGCTGTTTCCTCATGCAGAAGTTCCCACTGCCCGTAGTTTCGCAGCAGCACGACCCAAAGCTGGCCACACGCAGCATCCGCGCTGTTCTCTGTCAGCCAGAGTACGATACCGCCTGTTACCGGGACAGATTGTTTACATTGAAGCGACTGCGTCTGCACCCAGACGGGCACGGCCTGTTTGGGGTTCTGTACAGCTATCGCACAGAATTTCTGCTCTGGAAGCCATGTATAGATCACGCCGCCGGTCAACACGAATCGTCCGCCGTCCGGAATCCAGAGTTCCGCCGCGCCGCTTTCCGTTGGCATCCGATAAATGCCGCCGGTCTGTGCAAAGTACAGCATACCATCGAACACTGCAAGCTGGGACAGACTTCCGTCCTGCGCGGCGTAAATGCACGTTGTCTGCCCATCTTTTCGCATACAGATTTTTGACGACTCCCAGCTTTCAGACTGATCGATCCAGTATTCTGCGCCTTCGCAATGCACGACGATCGGCTCCGGGCGCCATGCTTCTTCCGCAGTCGGAAAGTCGGACATGGCTGAAACATCAGGAAGCAGTGCCTGAATGTCCTGCCATGTTCGCGCGGCCGGTGCTGGCAGCTCTGTTTGGACCTCCTGCTGCGATTCCGCCGCAGACTGAACCGGTTCTGACTGTCTGCTGATCTTCGGCTGCTTCCGGCAGCCAACTGCCAGCAGCAGTACCAATATAAAAAAGGCGATCCTGTAGATCTGTTTCATGATGTTCTCTCCATGTCTGCCTGGCTGATTCAGATGTGCCCATCGTTATTCACCCGGCTGCCAATATCCATCGCCATAGATCACGATGCGGAACACGCGCTGCTGCACACGGGAAAAGTCGATGGATGCGCGCCACTGACCATCCACATAAAACGACAGGGAGTAATAGCTGTCCGCAATCAGGTGAAGACTCGCGTAATCCGCATCGCCCTCCTGCCCATACAGAGCCTGCGACTGCTGTTTTTTCAGTTCCCGGTCGGCACACGGGAATTTTCCAGTACGGTGTCAATCGTATCTCCAAGGCAGATGCCCCGGAACGAGGGCGCATCCTGCGCGGTCTCAAAGATGATCTCATCGTTTTCCACCGCAGCGTTCCATTCCATCTCCATCAGTGTCGGTTCGCCGCCGCTGCGATCCCAGAAGCGATATGAAAGACTCTGTTCATCGTAAAAGCGATTTCTGGCATCGCCCGGCGTGAGCTTCCCGACAAGGTCTTCGACCTCCGCCTGCGTCATGCCGACCTGCGCACCGCAGGCATTTGTCAGCTCCCAGGCCTGCAAGGGCTGTGCAGCGTCATATCGTTCGCTGCTTTGCAATGCCGACGTTGACGCATCCGGGAGTGGATCGGGATCTGGTGCTGCAGTTGTATCAGCTGCAGCTGCGTTTATCGTATCGGGAGGTGCGGTCTCTCCCTTTCCCTGATTTGTTGGGAGCTCCCGGGAACAACCCGATATCAATATCACAAGTATCCATACAAAAACACTTGCAAAAATCTGTCTGTGCATATGCGTTCCTCCTACGCTTGTTTTTTTGGTGCTTTTCTTGCTATACGCGCTGTTTACAATTCTCCGCTACTTTTTCTCTTTATCTTTCAGATTGGCAACTGCAATTAATTTATATAACAATCTAAAATATAAAATGCAACAGGAGATAATCAAAATGAATCACTTCCTTCAAGATGCTTACAACGACCTTCCGGATACATTTCATGTTTTGCTAGTTCTAATTGTGATTGACTACATCACAGGTGTCTGTTTGGCTCTAAAAGAGAAAAGAATATCAAGCAAAATTGGTGCGAAAGGTATTGCCGCAAAAGTGCTAATCGTGTGCCTTGTGGCGCTTAGCTACATTGTTGACACGTGGATTTTAGATAGTGGAGATAAATTTTCTTCCATTACAATCCTGTTCTATTGTGCAAATGAAATCATCAGTATTTTTGAAAATGTGAATCACTTCGGATTACCGTTGCCGAAAAAATTCAAGGAATACTTAGATGGTCTGAAACGCAAAAAGAATACATAACCAAGTTACAGCTACAGGTTTTCGCCTGTAGCTGTAATTGTTATCTCACTTTTCATAGTACGTGCGAAGTTTCTGCTCTGCTCGTTTTTTGCATTGATTTACATTCTGTCTCGTTGTGTGCAGCTTTCTTGCAATCTCGGCAGAAGAAAGTTGATATTTATATGCAAGGACGATTATTTGATATTCCCTTTCCGACAGGATGCTTGCAATATCCAACGAAAAAACAGAAGAGTCTTGGCAGGAAGGGAGCATTAGCAAATTTGAAATCTGATTCATTGATGATTCAAACTCAATTGTTTGAATTGGGTGATTCAATACGGCTTTTAATCTCTTACAGTATGCATGCTGCACTGAATTACAAATATAGTTGACAAGCGCACCTTCACTCTTCTGATTTTGTGCGTCAAGATTGATCGAGAGAACAATTTGAATAAAGTCCAATTGCAAATCATAATATGCATCCTCATAATGAAGTTTATATGCATATTTCTTCAATAGTGGTTTGAATTTTTCAATCAGCGCCAAGAGAGAATCCGGATTGTTGTGCTGAGCAGATGCGATTGCTTCACTTAGCATGAGCGCCACCCTTTACTCTTTTTGAGAGTAAAGGGTGCGGGTCAAGCTATAATGTAAACACAGCTCAGCGGAAATTCAGAAAATGCATCTGTTACTAATAATTGACACGAAATTGCCCGAATTGCAACAAACCCCGAGCTGTTCATTTTGAACAGCCCGGGGTTGAATCACCGATGAGAAGTCGATATGCACATTGTTTTGCCCGTGTCAGCGCCATTCGGACACTGGCAGGCTTTATGGATAATTCCTCGGCAATGGTTTCGTCACTTTTGCCGAGTATGTATTTTCCCTCCAACAGATACTTGCTTCTGGCATCAAGCTGCGGCCACCGCTGCACTAATTCTTCGATTTCTTCTATAGAGATCAGTATATCCTCCATTTGCCTATATGCAGCGATTGGTTTTGATTGCTGCATATACTCTTCAAAAGAAAAAGGAGCAATTTTCTTTTGCGCCCGCAAAAAGTTATAAGCTGTATTTCGAGCAGTCGCGCTGATATAACCAATCAGTTGCGGCTCCTTCTTTTGTCGAAGTTCCGGTAGCTTATCAATTAGTTTAACTAACGTATCTTCTTGAAAAACAATCAATATTATAGTAAAACTAATTATCACAAGGACTCTTACTCAATACGCCGAAAAAGCAAAAAATCTTGTTGCAAATCAGCGTTTCCTGTGTCTTAGTAATATGAACGTTCGGGAGAACAAAGAGAATGACAAAAGAAAAAGAGAACCCGGGCTTCATGGAAGCCATATATCGAAAACACGAACGCCTGATGTATTATATTGCAGGAAAGTATACAACGAATCTTGTGCAGCGGGAGGACATTGTCCAGACTGCCGTGCTGGCCCTTTTGAAAAACGAAGCAACGCTGCAGCGGCTGCCGCCATATGCACAAGTCAACTACATTGCAGTGGCTGTCCGCAATACCGCAGTCAATGCAATCAAACGAAACCAGACGGAAGCCGCTCGTCACGTCCCTTTGGACGATATTTCTGAAGACTGCTGCCATGCGCACATTTCCGGAGCCGAAGTGATATATCTGGAAAAAGAACGACAGGAAGAACTTCTGGCCATATTCCGGGAAATGCGGGAAGAAGAACAGCAGCTGCTGATGGGAAAGTATCTGATGGATTTGTCGGACACAGAACTTGCGCAAATGCTCGGCTGCAAGCCCTCCAGTATCCGAATGAAATTGACCCGGGCTCGGCGCGCGTTTGCAGAAAAGCTCCGGGAAGGAGGTAAAAACCATGGATGAAAACGAACGGCTGTATGAGCGGTATGAAGATGCTTTTTTCGCGCTGCTTATGAACAAAGTGGCTGAGGCAATCGGAAGCTCGCTGATGCAGAAAAATGAGGAGCTTCTGAAAGATCCGGACGCAGCAGTTCCTGACAGATTAAGCAGACGCTGTCTGCATACCATTGAGAAGAGCTGCCAGAAAAAGCGACTGCAGCGAACGGCGAAGAAAACACTGCGAGCGCTCAACCGCGTAGCCCTATGGATCCTGATCCCGATTTTTATGTTTTGTTGGCGTGTTTGCGGCATCGGAGAAAGTCCGAGTACAGACGCTTAATTATTTAATTGAGACATTTGATTTTGGAGCATCTTATGAATTATCCATGGGGCAAAACAATATGATAAAAGAATCTGTCGAAGATAATAGCGTGCGTGTGTTAAATGCTGTTCCGGCAGATTTCTGCCTCACCACGAGTGAAGAAAGTAGGACATTATGTGTTTATCACTTCATAAACAGTCGCAGTGAAGAATTTGAAGTGGCAGTATATCAAATTGACGAGACTACTACAGGCACAGTTACAATCGACACAGAAAACGCTGAGGTATGTGAAAAAAAACTGAATGGCCAAGAAGTATCGATCATTAATAAAAATGGCTTTTATCAAATTTTCTGGCTAGAAGATGCAGCAAACTCCATGTTTGTTGTTTGCGGAGAAAATATTTCCGTTGATGTACTGCAAAATGTGGCAAAAAATATTATTCGCTCATATGAGTAAAAATCATCTAAGGACGGAGTTTAAAATGAAGAAAAGAACGTTAAGAAGTATCGCAATCGTAATTGCATTTTGTCTTGTCATTCCCAACTTTTCAGCTATGGTTGGAGCCACGGATTATACGCCGCTGCGGTATGATACATCCTCCATATGTTCAGCGGTGTTGTCGATATCTAGCAGCAATTATGCGGAGTGTAAAGGAACCATTTCCCTTTATTCTCAATATCGGGATGGTACAATAGATGCAACGCTTGCTTTGTGCAAAAGTGCTGATCAAAAATACTGGTCTATTGAAAAGAGTTGGGACTATAACGGGCCTGGGTATAATGGAGCTACTTCCTCATTCTCAATCACCAGAAACCGTTATGTGGAATCCAAATATTATTATAAAGTTACATTGGTTGTAGACGTATACGACAGCAACGGCACCTACATTGAAACGCTTCGTGGTGCTTCAGGTGTGCTTTACGTATAAGCGTTGAGAGAATTCCATGTAGATATTTTGCGTTTAATGTCGCATTTCTGTCGCATAATCGCCTAAAATCGCGCACGCTCGGCACTTGATTTGTCGCAGGATTCTGTGTTATCCTTACAATAGAAAAATTGGAAACAGATGTTGCAGTATTGGGCTGCAGCATCTGTTTTTATATATACCCATATTTTGCGCGGTCGGTCTCTTTGGTTTTGGAGGGATAAATATGGATAACAAATATTTGAACGAAGTGTTGGAACGGTTGGAAAGCTACCGGAAGAAGGAGCAGCAAATTGAGCTTCTGCGGTACGAGCTCCAACACGTCAAGCAAGTCTCGCCGACCGAACTGATCGAAACCATGACATTTCAAATCCGCAATGCAGATGTCAATCAGACAAATCTATATCCGAAGGACGTACCCGGTATCGCTCTTTCCTACCAGCACATCGCCGCACAGCTGAACGAAGAAGCCGTCGGCGAGCTGATAAGCAGATACACTGCGTTATGCCACGAGAGAGACCGGCTTTTACATTACATCGGGCTTCTGGACAAGCGGCAGCAGGACGTCATCCGAAAGCACTATTTTGAGCAGCAATCCTGGAGCGAGATCGCGGCTAGTATGGATCTTACCCCCAGAACCGTTCAGCGAACACGCCAGCAGGCTTTAGACGAGCTTGCAAATCTGTACGCTTTCGCCGACGGTATTCTTCGGCGTTAGGAAGATGAAAAGAGAAACATCTTTCAAAATAATGCCGCCGCGGACAGTGCGGCAGCATTGCATTGCCCGCAGAGCTGTCGTACAATAACTATACGAGTCAGCTTCTGCACCTTGAAAAGTTCATATTTTACTTCGTATGAGGAGGATTCCACTATGGAAAAGAGAGAAAATGAAACCTTGACTGTACAGGATATCAAGCAGATCCTGAACATCAGCATCAATGCTGCGTACAATCTGATCCACAGCAAGTCATTTCCGGTCATTCGCATCGGCAATTCTTTTCGCGTTCCAAAGGAACCCTTTTATGAGTGGATGAAGTCCTCGCATACGATTATGAATTAACGTCAAATCTCCAAATATTATAAAGAAATTGGAGGTTGATAGCATGGCACGTCGTTCCAACGGAGAAGGCAGCTTCTATCAGCAAAAGGATAAATCATGGGTCTATCAGGTTACATATGGCCGAAAAGAGGATGGCAGTCCATACCGCAAAGCATTTAAGGGCCGTACCAAGACGATCTGTAAAGAGCGCCGCGCACAATGGGAAGAAGAACAGGCGCGTATCAAGGCGGAGGAGGAAGCACAGGCAGCGGAATCCGCCCATCTCGAAGAACTCCGGGCCAAACTCGGTCACCCCATTGAGGCGGAAATACTGTTTTCAGAAGCCTTCCTCAAATGGCTTGAACTTTACAAATCGCCGCCTGCCAGAAAGCCATCCACCTATGCAAGCTATCTGGATACTTACCGAATCCACTTTGCCGAAGCCTTTGGAAACTTGCCGCTCTACCAGATCACCCAGGACACCATACAGGACTATTATCAAAGAAAGCAGAAAAACGGCGGCCGTTTGGATGGGCGCAAAGGCGGGTTATCCGCAAAGACCATTCAGAACCAGCATATGCTGCTGAAGGACTTTTTTGCGTACGCCATGAGAAAATACCACCTGCCGTGTAATCCCACACTTGACACGACAAGGCCGGAAGTTATTACGCCGGAGATGCGTGTCCTGAGCCCGTCGGAAATGCAGGTCTTCATCGAGGAGGTCATGCGGGAAACACAGCGCGTAGCAATTCTGACAACGCTGTTTGTCGGCTTCCGTGTTGGCGAGGTGCTGGCGCTGAAAATTTCCGATCTGGATTTGGAAAAGCAAACGCTTTCGGTCACGAAAAATCTGATTCGTGTTCCAACAGCAGCAGTTTCTCCAGAGAATCCAAACATTGAGATTCTGAACTACGACCCGAAGAAGAAAACACACCTTATCGTTCAGAACACGCCGAAGACAAGCACGTCGAACCGCGAGATCGCGATCTCTGACGGCCTGTGCGAGCTTCTGATCCGGCATCTGTTCACGCTGGCAAATTCCACATGGCCGAACCCGGACGGGCTGCTGTTCCCGTCCAAGGCCGGAACGCACCTCGATCCCAAGAGCTTTGAGATCCGGCTGGCCGCAGTTTCCAAACGCTGCGAGATCCGCAAGGTCAATCCCCACGCGCTGCGGCACACGCTGGCAACGCGGCTGGTGGAAGACAGGGTGCCGCTCAACATCGTGCAGGGAATTCTGGGGCATTCGTCGATTGAAACAACGCGCAAATATCTTCACAAAAACGAAGATATCGAGCGCGAGGCCATCGGCATGATGAGCGATTATCTTAACATGGGTCAGATGGATGCAGCGCCGAGACTGAACGGTGCTGCCCCTCGCGCCAAGTTTGCAGATGTTGTTTTGCCGACCTTTCCGCAGCGCCGAAACCACACGGCATAAAACGAAAAACGCGCTATTGCATACTTTATTGCAAATAGCGCGTAAAGCTGTTGAGGAGTGGCTTTTTGGCGAATACTTTATAGGAGAATCCTCATGGGTATTACATCCAGCTGATTGGAGCAAAGACTCCACGGGGAGCATGAATTGCAAATGAGCAAAACGGAGAAATCCGAACAAAACGATAGAGAAATCGCCGCATTTCTCACGAAATACGGCGATTTATGGCAAGCTGCACCAATTAAGATATCAGCGGTTTTTCTAGTGTTTTCAATGGTTTCAGCTTTTTGGGGCAAGGTTTTTGGAGCTTGCTGCTTCATACTGCTGGTTGCTGCTGTGCAACCAAAAAAGATATTGTGGGATTTATGGAATTTTGTGCGGTCTGCACGATTCTGTCAACGATCTCCACTTTGACGGCTTTCCTGTCTTGTGCGGTTCCGGTCATAAATCCGCTTGCTCTGCACAACACGGGTGATTGGGGAGACGCCGTTCCATGAACCGCGCTTGGCTGCATGAAATTTGCGCTGGTTTTTCTTACTCTGTTTTTTCAGCGGTGTAACCTTCATTCAGATCCCACGTCCTTTCCCGCTTGTTCTGCTGCTCCGCGCTTTCAACTGCGCTTCCGTCCTTGCGATCTCTGGCAATCTCCGGCATCGGGTTGGCGTCCAGCAGCTCCGTCAGTGTGCGCGGTGTGTATCTCATGTAATCCATCATGCAGCCGACATTGATCAATCTGCTGGGGATGCCCATCGCCCACTGCTCGTTCTTCCACTTCTCAACGAGTTTCCACTCGCGTGTATTATGTACATGACCGTATAGCATGACCGCGCCATAATGCTGGTTCTTATAAAACAGAATCGGGTAATGACTCAGAATCACCAGCCGATTCTCATCGTTGACCTCTGCGTACTGCTCGATGCTCTCCCAATAAGGGCGGAGCTTTCCTTTCACGCGGTCGTGGTTTCCTTGAATCAGGTGCTTATGACCGTTGAGCTGCTGGATGATTCGAATACTGTTTTCTTCGTTTTTCCAGAACGCATCGCCCAGAATATAGATGGTATCGTCATCTGCAACTCGTTCATTCCAGTTTTGAATCAGCGTATCATCCATCTGCGCGGTATCTGAAAATGGGCGATTATCAAAACGGAGCACATTCGTATGTCCAAAATGCATATCTGCAATGTAATAAATCATAACTCTATTTCCTTTGTCAGTTTTCCTTATTATACAGGAGAATTCGGCAAAGTCTCGCTCTGCAGAAAATATTTATCTGTTTTTTCTGGATGGTATCAAAATGTGATACCAACCTCTCAGAGAAAACTCTTGCAAAAGTGTGCACATACCTCCAGTTTTTTCTGTGTCTTGCGATCTGGCTTTCTATAGTGTTTCCTCGATCTCATACCCGCCGCCGAAAATGATCGTCAGCTTTCCATCATTATGTACCTTGATGCACTCGATCATCTGGCGCACGATGCTGTCGTCGTATTGTGTTTCATTCGCATTGCGCTTGGCGATGATGCTCTGAATTTCCTCCAGCCGCGCCTGCCGCGTGGCATCGCCGCGCACACTCTCCTGAATTGCGGCAATGCGGCGGTTAAGCTGCTCGATTTGATCGGAGATGTTTTTGAATTCATCCTCGCTGCTTTCTACGTCTTTCCCAGCCGCAACGGTTTCGTTGACCAGTTCCAGCATCCGTTTGTTCAGCGCATCGATGCGGCGCGTGAGTAGGTCAATTTCCTCCGAACCGCCATTTATGCCGATGGCTTCTCCGATGGTGGCTTTCATAAGCGTGAGGTAGGTGGACTCGTCCTCCGCGTGAAAGCGGTTCAGCGCCCGGACAACGGCCCCATGCAGGGCGGCTTCCTCCACTGTGACGGAATCCTTGCAGTATTTCTTTCCGTAATCCAATCGGCTGACGCAGCGCCAGACGATTTTCTTCTTTCCGCGGATATTCCATGTCACACGCTTGTAGCGGCTGCCACATTCGGCGCAGTGCAGCACCTCGCTCAGCGCGTATTTGGAGTATTTCCCGCTTTGGGTAATAGACGTCTTATCCGATTTTGGTCGGAGGGCCTTTCGCCGCGCCAGTTCTTCCTGTGTGCGGTGGAAAATGTCGCGGCTGATGATCGCCGGGTGGCTGTTCTCGACAAGGTACATCGGCGCTTCTCCGTGATTCGCTTTGCGTGTTTTGGAAATGCAGTCTACGGTCACGGTTTTCTGAAGAATGCTGTCACCGCAGTATTTTTCATTCCGCAGGATGTTCATAATCATGTTCTTGCTGAAGCTGAGGTCCTTTCCGGGAATCTCAATGTTCTCGGATTGGAGTGTCTGCGCGATAAGTCCCACTGGCTGTCCAGCGAGAAGCATTTCAAAAATCCGTCCTACGATGGCCGCTTCCTCCGGCACGATCTCCGGTTTGCCATCCTCGCCTTTCCGGTAGCCCAGCAGCCGCTTGTACTGAAAGCTCACTTTCCCATCCTCGAAGTTTTTGCGGTAGGTCCATGTGATGTGCTTGCTGATGCTCTCGGATTCGGACTGCGCAAAGCCTGCGTAAATGACAAGATACAATTCACTGTCGCTTTTCAGCGTGTCAATGTTCTGTTCCTCAAAGAAAATCCCAATGCCTTGCGCTTTCAGTGAGCGTATATATTCCAGACACTCTACCGTGTTTCTGGCGAATCGGGAGACGGATTTTGTGATGATATAGTCGATTTTCCCGTTCTGGCAGTCGCGGATCATGCGCTGGAACTCCGGGCGTTTGTCCGCCCTTGTGCCGGAAATGCCCTCATCGGCTGCTGTACAAAAAGGACTAATAAATTTACGCCGTATAGGATTCCTGACGTAGGGTCTCCATCAGTGCTTTGATTTCATCGGCAAGGTTTAGTCGGATGTCCATGCGTCCGTCCGGGTAGATGGTGACGGATTGCAGCAGCTCGGTGGAAATCTCCTTAGTCAGCGCCGTAATACCGGCATAGCTTTTGAACTGCTCAATTACGGCATTGCCGCTGTCGTCACTGCCGCTTATTTTTCGCTCCAGCTCCAAGACCGTGTGGGAAATTTCCTCCGCCTGCGCCGTCAGGGCTTTCTTCTGCGCCGCAAAGCTCTCACGGGATATCTCTCCCCCTACCAGCCTTTCATAAAGGTCTTGCAGCCGCTCGTCAAGCTGGGCTTTCCGGCTCTGGAGAGTCTGCAAGCGCCGCTGCGCCTGTTTGCGGTCAAGCACCCGCTGTGCCTGCCTTGTTTGCAGTAGCCGGTCTATGTTGACGGCGTATTGAGCGTAGACCTGTATGGTATCAACCACGGCTTCCAGAATATCAGATTCAGGGATTCTGTCCTCCGAACAGTCAAAGCCAGTGTTTAGCCGTTTTGTACCGCAGCAATAGGAGGCGTTCTTCTTATTGTCTCGCTGCATGGCATGACCGCATACGCCGCAGATCACCTTGCGTTTCAGCGGATTGCCGCTGCTTGAAGCAGCTTCATATTCCCGGTACTCCCGCATAACGGACTGTGCTTTCTCGAACAGCGCTTCCGACACAATGGCCTCGTGCCTGTCGGGGACGATAACCCAATCATTGCGGGAAATTTTGACCGTGTGTGTACTGCCCACAATATCCCGGCTCCGTTTTCCGAATACCGTCTTTCCAATATACCGCTCATCTCGCAGGAATTTTGCAACCAGACTGGCTGTCCAAAAATTTTCTTCCTGAATACTGCGCCACGGCGTTCTTGTGCAGCCCGCCTCGGCCTTGTAGTTCTTCGGGGAGCTTACACCGTCACCGTTCAGCGCCGCCGCGATCTGCCAGGGCTTCACACCATCCGCTGCCATTTGAAAAATGCGCCGTATCACGTCGGCGGCTTCGGCATCTACCAGAAGATGATTTTTATCTTCCGGGTCTTTGACATATCCATAAGGCGCATAGGGGCTGAGAAACGCCCCGCGCTCGGCTCTGGCCTTTTTTGCACTTTTGACTCTGCGGGAGAGGTCGCGGCTGTACAGATCGTAGATCAGCGTCCGAAATGAGGTATCGAGACTGTCGATGTCCAGCGGATTGCTGCTGTCTAAACCGTCATTGACGGAAATGAAGCGCACACCCAGGAACGGGAACACGCGGGAAATATAGTCTCCCACGGTGAGGTAATCACGGCCAAAGCGGGAAAGGTCTTTGACCAGGATGCAGTTGATTTGCCCGCGCCTGACCTGCTCCAAAAGCTCCTTCACTGCGGGGCGCTCGAAGTTTGTACCGCTCCAGCCGTCGTCACAAAATTCCAATATTTCAGAATCGGACAATTCTGCATGACTGGACACATATTCCCGAAGGAGGCTGCGCTGGTTGGATATGCTCTCAGATTCGTCCTTTTTACCGGTTCTCAAGTCCACGTCTTCGCTGGATATGCGAAGATAGATTGCCGTTCTCATGCGTCAGCTTTCCTCCCTTCCAAATATGTACAGAGTTCCTTGTATTCATCCCGGTAGCGGAACACGATCTCAATATTGCTGTCACCGTCCACATACACACGCTGGATCAGCGCCTGTGCCATTTCTCTGGTCAAGATATCCGCATCTCGGAAGCTGCCGAAAGCCGCAAGGAATGGGTTCTCCGGCGTGTGCGCTGCTTCTGCCGCCTGCTGACGGGTCAGGGCTTCAATTAGCCGTCCCGCTTCCTCGGCTTCTTCCTTGTAGCGGCGTTTCAGTGTCATATATTCCTGCTCAGTCATGAGCTTATCCACATAGTTCTGATACAGGCTGTCGTACAGGCCGTTGTAGCGCATAAGTGACTTTTTTGCCGCATCCAGCTTACCTTGCAGCGTCGCCGTCTGCTTTTTGTATTTTGGTGAGCTATTCACCCTGCGGACAAGAGATTCCATGTCGGCGGCAAGGATAATCTGCGTCTGGATGGCTTGCAGGAGCATGGGGATCAGCACATCTTCCCGGATATTCTTCTTGGGGCAGCTTGTGATGTCGTTGGTATGCGTCTGGCAGATGAACGTGTACCACAGCTTTTTTTCGTGGCTCACATTCTTGTACCGCACCAGTGGGCGCTTGCAGTCGGCACAGTAGACCAGCCCCTTGAGGATATTTTCGGTGGTTTCCAGATGCGGGAACCTGCCGAGATTTTCAAAATATTCCTTGTTTTTTCGCTGGGCAAGCTCCTGCACCTTGTCAAAGGTCTCGCGGTCAATCAGCGGCTCGTGGGTATTTTCCACGACGATCCATTCCTCTTTTGGCTTCATGTACTGGCCTCGATTTTCGTAGAAGGACTGCCGCTTTGTACCCTGCACCATGTGTCCGATGTACACCTGCCGGGACAAGACGTTTTTGACCGTCTGAACATACCAGATTACACCGTCGTACTTTTCTGTTTTGCAAACCCCGGTATTATACAGGTAGGCGGAGGGGGATGGTACGCCGGAATCGTTGAGCCGCCTTGCAATCTGCGTGACGCTCACGCCCTCGGCTCGCCACCGGAATATCTGCCGGACAACGGGTGCCGTCGCTTCGTCCGGCTCCAGCTTGTGGGGATTATCCGGTTGTTTGCGGTAGCCATAGGGAGCCCACGCCCCGATAAAATCTCCGTTTTTCTGCTTCGCCGCCAGCGCGGAGCCGGACTTTCTGGAAATATCCTTGCTGTAAACCTCGTTGATGAGATTTTTCAGCGGAACGAGATAGCCGTCCGCGCCCCGCTGGGCGGTGAGGGTATCGAAGCCGTCGTTGACGGCGATGAAGCGCACGCCCAGGAACGGAAAAATGCGCTCCAGATAGTTGCCGGTTTCCTTGTAGTTTCTGCCGAAGCGGGATAGGTCTTTGACCACGATGCAGTCCACCTCTCCGCGTTTGACCGCTTCCATAAGCTTTTCAAATTCAGGCCGCTGGAATAATGAAGTTAGATAGCGTTACTTCTTAAAACACAGTAAAATCAAGGTTTTTCGTACAGCGGACAAGCAGGTAATGTGCTTCAACTGAATAATGACACGCACAGGCGGCGTTTCTCAATCCCACACAGGGAGAACAGAAACGCCGCTTTTTTCATGCCCTCATGTTACGCAGTAGAGCAGGAAAAAGCCTTGCAGCAAGCGGCTTTTGGGGCGCGGTTTTGGCAAGGCAAGGTGTTTATGCCTTTTCCCTTAAAAACGCGCTTCTACTGCGTAACAAAACCACAGCAAAGGAGTGATGGACAATGGCAGTTTTCCGTGTGGAACGAAACCGCGGCTATACCGTAATGAGCAACCACCATCTACGCAACAGGGACTTGACCTTGAAAGCAAAGGGGCTGCTTTCGCAAATGCTGTCCCTGCCGGACAACTGGGACTATACCCTTGCGGGGCTGTCCCACATCAACCGGGAGAAAATCGACGCGATACGCGAAGCGGTACGAGAGCTTGAAAAAGCCGGGTATATCGTCCGCAGCCGCGAACGAGACGAGAAAGGACGCTTGCGGGGCGCAGACTATATCATTTACGAGCAGCCGCAGCCACCTGTATCGGATTTACCTACATTGGAAAATCCAACATTGGATAATCCAACGTTGGAAAAACCTATGTTGGAAAATCCAACGCAATTAAATAAAGATATATCAAGAACTGATTTATCAAAAAAAGAGAAATCAAATACGGATATATCAAATACCCATTCCATTCCTATCCTTTCCCCTTACCCCTCACCTTTTACAGAGGACGCGGCAGAGCCGGAACGGAAAGGAACGGAAGCGAAAACGCAGAGCGCAATAGAGATTTACAGGGACATCATCAAGGACAATATCGAGTATGACATTCTCATACAGGATCCGCACATGGATAAAGACCGACTGGACGAAATCGTTGACCTCATACTGGAAACGGTATGCACAGCGAGAAAGACGCTCCGCATCGCCGGGGATGACTATCCGGCAGAGCTTGTCAAAAGCAAGTTTTTGAAGCTGACGAGCAGCCATATTGAATTTGTCCTTGACTGTATGCGGGAGAACACCACGAAGATCCGCAATATCAAGCAGTATCTACGGGCGGTGCTGTTCAACGCCCCGTCTACCATCGACAGCTACTATACCGCCCTTGTCGCCCATGACATGGCAAGCGGCGCATGGGCGAAGCCGAAAGGCGGCATACCCGACTACACCTGCAACGAGGGCGAAAGCCTGTAAAACCAAAGGAGGACAAGACTATGAAGCAGGGCGCATTGTTTTTTGACGAAACCGCTGACCGCTACGACATCCGCTTTGACCTTGCCGATTACTACGGCGGGCTGCATTGCGGCGAGTGCTTGGAGGTATTCACAAGCGGTAAATGGAAGCCGACCCGCATGGAGTACGGCGACAACTGGTATCTTGCGGGTGTCCGCGCCGAGGACTTGAACGGCTTACTGGTGCGGATTTAAGCGGGGCGGCGCAGGCAGCGGACGCCCATTTTTTGCGCCCAAAAGCGGCGCAGCACATAACACCGCGAAAGGAGGACGGTAAATGCAAGATGAAATCAACGAAAAAGTCATTGCCTTATCCATAAGGACGACCAAGCTCACCGCCGAAATGCTGCAAAAATCCATTCGCTTCATGCTTTCACAAATCAAAAAGCAGTTGGATAAGCCGGTGCAGCACCATGGCAAGCAGACCCTAAAACAGCTTATGAAGCAGAACGCAGGCGTAAGCAGCATCGAAATCACTGACAGCAATATCAAAGCCTTTGAGAGTACGGCAAAGAAATACGGCGTTGACTTTGCGCTGAAAAAGGACGCGACGGAAAGCCCGCCCCGCTACCTTGTGTTTTTCAAGGGGCGCGACGCGGACGTTTTGACCGCAGCCTTTCAGGAGTTTTCCGCAAAGAAGCTGACACGGGAACAAAAGCCCTCGATCCGCAAGGCGTTAGCCGCCTTTAAGGACAAGTCGAAGCAGCTTAACGCTGACCGCCAAAAGGTGAAAAATCAGACACGAGGGGGCATTGAGCGATGAAAAGCATAAATCTGAAAAAGCTGATACTTCCCAATTTGCCTTATCTGCTCTTTGTGTATCTCTTTGATAAAGTGGGACAGGCGGCGCGGCTTACGCCGGGGGCTGACCTCTCCGGCAAGCTGCTTTCCATTGGTGACGGCTTTGCCGCCGCCTTTTCCTCATTCGCGCCGAGTTTTCACCCCATAGATTTACTTGTGGGCGTTTTGGGCGCGGCACTGATCCGGCTTGTTGTTTACGTCAAAGGCAAAAGTGCGAAGAAATATCGCCGTGGCGTAGAGTACGGCAGCGCCCGTTGGGGCAGCGCCGACGATATACGCCCGTACATCGACCCGGTGTTTGAAAACAATGTGCTGCTCACACAGACGGAACGGCTGATGATGAACAGCCGCCCGAAGCAGCCGAAGTACGCACGGAACAAAAACGTACTGGTGGTGGGCGGCAGCGGAAGCGGCAAAACCCGCTTTTTCGTCAAACCCAACCTGATGCAGATGCACAGCAGCTATCTCGTGTCTGACCCGAAAGGTACTCTCCTGCTTGAGTGCGGCAAACTTTTGGAGCGCGGCAGTCCGAAGCTGGGCGAGGACGGAAAGCCCGTTAGAAAAGACGGAAAGCTCGTCTATGAGCCGTACCGTATTAAGGTGCTGAATACCATTAACTTCAAAAAGAGCATGAAATACAATCCTTTCGCCTATCTCCGCGACGAAAAGGATATTTTGAAGCTGGTAAACACGCTGATTGCCAACACCAAGGGCAGCGGCGAAAAGTCCGGCGAGGATTTTTGGGTGAAAGCCGAGCGGCTGCTGTACTGTGCGTTAATCGGCTACATTCACTACGAAGCCCCGGATGCAGAGCGAAACTTTACGACGCTGCTTGAAATGATCAATGCAAGCGAAGCCCGCGAGGATGACAGCGAGTTTCAAAGCCCCGTTGACCTCATGTTTGAACGCTTGGAGGAAAAAGACCCGGAGCATTTTGCGGTCAAGCAGTACAAAAAGTTTCTCCTGTCTGCGGGCAAGACCCGTTCCTCGATCCTCATTTCCTGCGGCGCGAGGCTTGCACCCTTTGACATCAAGGAGCTGCGGGAGCTGATGGAGAGCGACGAATTGGAGCTTGACACGCTGGGCGACCGAAAAACGGCGCTCTTTATCATCACAAGCGACACCGACCCCACCTTTGACTTTGTAACGGCGATGATCGTATCGCAGCTTTTCAACCTGCTTTGCACCAAAGCCGACGACGAATACGGCGGGCGGCTGCCCGTTCATGTACGCTGTCTGCTGGACGAGGTAGCCAACATCACGATCCCCAATCTGGAACGGCTAATCAGCGTCCTGCGAAGCCGGGAAATCTCCGCTTGCCTTGTGGTGCAGGCGCAAAGCCAGCTAAAAGCCATCTACAAGGAACACGCCGACACCATCATTGGGAATTGCGACACAACCCTTTTCCTCGGCGGCAAGGAAAAAACGACGCTGAAAGAAATCTCCGAGGTTTTGGGGAAAGAAACGATTGACAGCTTCAACACCTCCGAAAACCGGGGACGGGACGTTTCTCATGGGCTGAACTATCAAAAGCTCGGAAAGGAGCTTATGAGCCAGGACGAAATTGCCGTGATGGACGGTGGGAAATGTATCTTGCAGCTACGGGGCGTTCGCCCGTTCTTCTCCGACAAGTACGACATCACGAAGCACCCGAAATACAAATATCTTTCGGACTACGACAAGAAAAACACCTTTGACATCGAGAAGTTTTTGAAGCGGCAGCGACGCCCGGTAATCATCAAGCCGGATACCGTCTTTGACTATTACGAAATTGACGCAGTGGATTTACAGGAGGTTACGGAATGAACAGACGCATCCGAAAGAAGCGGGAAAAACAGCAGCTTGCGCGGGCGATCCGGGAGCTTGTCGCCCTTGCGGAGAAGCGGCAGCAAAAGCGGCAGGAAGCCATCGACCGCTTTCTGACCGCATACAGCGCCTACCTTGCCAAGCAGGGCGGCGCGGAAAGGAGGACGCCGTGACGAACGCCTGCAAAACGCCGGGAGCAGTCATGCAGGCGCTTATCACCGCTCTTGCCGCAGGGCTTGCGGTATGGGGTACCGTGCAGCTTTTGGAGAGCTTTCAAAGCGGCGGTGAACGCCAGCGGGCGCAAGCTCTCGATCTCATTAAAGCGGGCGGCGAACTTGTCCGCACCGCCACTTGGGAGGTGATACCGCCATCAAGACCGTAAGCATCGGCTACATGGTACGCGCTCCTACCTCTGCACTTCCTATTCCCTTGCGGGCATTGCCCGCGCAGCCGCCTTTTTTGACGAGGGCGGCTTTTTTCATGCACAAAAATACAAACACAAAAATTCAAGAGCCGCAAAGCGGCAGAAAGTGAGGTCAATCTATGACATTTTTTAATTCGGCAGTAGACGTATTGCAGACCCTTGTGATTGCACTGGGCGCAGGTCTTGGCATCTGGGGTGTTATCAACCTCTTGGAGGGCTATGGTAACGACAATCCGGGCGCAAATGCTCATGGTCAGTAAAGAAGCAAGGAGAGAATTTCGGTAGCGGCTACCGATAATGAGCCGCAGAATATGACAAGGACAACCGCCCCGCGATTCCGTAAAGAATAAGCTTAGTTGATTCCAACAATGATTGGAGCAAGCCTCCGAGCAAAAGATGCTTATTGCTTCACATAATTCTCCGCCTGCTTTGTGAACATTTCATAATACTTTCCCTTGGCTTCCATTAGTGCGTTGTGGGTTCCGCTTTCGCAGATTTGTCCATGATCCATTACAATAATCCTGTCTGCGTCTCTTACGGTGGATAGCCGGTGGGAAATCAAAATCGTAGTCGTCTGATTGGCTGCGCCGAGGATTGCTTCACTCAGCTTGTATTCTGCCAGAGGATCCAGGGCGGAGGACGGTTCATCCAGCAAAAGAAGGCTGAAGTCCCCGGACATGACTCTGGATACTCCTATTTTCTGGGCTTCGCCGCCGGAGAGAAGGATGCCATCCTCAAAAAACTCACGCGTCAACTCGGCGTCATAATCTGCGCAGTTCTTTTTTAGAATCTCGTCAAGCCCCATCTGCTTTGCTATCTTGCGCATTTTTTCGGCGGTTACGGGATGATACAGCGAAATATTATCGGCAAAACTCATGGCGTATATATTCGTACTTTGAAACGCAACGCCGATACGGCTGCGCATCCGGCGCACATCATACTCCTTTATGGGTCTGCCGTTTATATATATCGTTCCGCTGTCCACATCATAAAGCCTTAACAGCAGCTTCATAAAGGTGGACTTTCCTGCGCCGTTTTCACCCACTATTGCGACTTTTTCGCCGGGCCGGATCGACAGATTCAAATCCGATAATGAAAAATCCGAGTTCTCATAGGAAAAGCTGACATCTTTCAATTCCACGGAAAAACATCCATTTTCAGGCTGCGCCTTCTCCGGCCTGACGTCGCTCTCAATTTTTGATTCGAGCCTGAAAAAAGCCCTTATTTTTTCCACGTTCATGGAAAGAATACTTGCATCTTTGAGCAGATACGTCAACATGTTAATCTTTGAATCCAGCCGGTAAAATGATAGCATCAGCGTCATATACATCGCAACTTCTGGTATATTGCCCACAATAATGTTCTTTATAATGTAGAGCATAATGATTATTTCAGTAGAGAACAAGATAGCTTCGTGCAAAATATACAGCAGTTCGATTTTCCATACATATTTTGCCTGCACCTTCAGTTTCTGCTTGCCGCAATTATCGTATGACGCTCCCGCAATTTCTCCGAGCATTGTGGACTTCATATCGGCTGCGTACTCTTTCAAATAGAAAAGCCTGTGGAAATAGCCCAGCCGCCTGTCGAGCGGTACGGAGTCCTCCTTGTACTTGATGGAAATGGAATTCAGATGTTTGTTGACAACGACGTGCAGAAGCATCTGCACAACTTCGGCCAATAATATCCACGGGCCGAGCGTTGCGATAACAGTGCCCAATAAAACTATGCTCAGCGTGCATTGTGCAAAATCAATAAGAAAGTTCCGCGCCTTTTCAAGCTGAGTCGAGTATTCTTCCACGGCCCATGCGAAATTATCGTAATATTTAGGATCGTCGATATACTTATAATCAACATTCACAGCTTTTTCATAAATCTCACGATTAGCCTGAAGGCTGATAGAAGTTTTCTGCTTTGCAAAGTATGCCCGCGCGAGCTTGAAAATAGCGCTGTTCAGAAAACCGACGACAGTAAGTGTTACAGCGGCAGCAGCGACGATATGGAACGGTTTTTCATCCGCCAGCAGGTTAAGAATTATCTCCGGAGTATATACATAGAGAAAATCTTCAATAGGAGAATAAAGCCCCATAATAACAATGGAAAGCAAAAGGTAGAGTCCGTATTTCTTATACGGTTTACATATCCATGCGATATTGCTGCACATGTTTCGTATGCTTTTCATTATGATTCAACCCTTTCGTATGATTACTTGTCTGCGTAAATCAAAAATGATGCGTTTAAAAATGCACTGAGCGTGCCATCGACATCTTTGCAGATTTCTTCGAACTGGTCATCTCCCAGAGAGTACTGCGCACAGAGTGACGTAGCAATCTCTTCCGTTGTAATATCTCGCTTCTCTCCCGCTGCATTCGTGATAGCATTCCAAATTGCATATGCTGTATCGTTTACTACAAGCACTGTTTTTTGTTCTTTTTGATACATGACTACATCGTTTTCTATAGCTTCAGAGATGTATTGTTGTATCGTAATCTCCTTATGGTTCAGCTTCATTCGGCACGCTCCTTTACAACCTTAAAACAATCGAGTCCATTTGCCTCTGATGAGTCTATCTTCTCCAGCTTCCATCCCATGCTGTATTCGCCAGACGTAAGGGCATGAACTACATAACTCCAATACTTCTTTTGAAGACTGCACTCCAAGGGCTCTCGTATTTTGTCGTCCACCCGAAAATGCCAAATGGGACATCCACCCTTACAGGTGCTGTAAGCGATGCAATCCTGGCATTCATAATACTTTTTTTGTGCTATCCTTAAAAGTGGATCCTGATAATGCGTAAAGTACTGCACGAATCCATTCTCAATTTTCCCGATGTAAGTCTTGTATTCCTTTGATTCAATGCAGGTTGCAATCGACTTATCCGGCAGCAGCCATGGCTTCGTCGCTTTATGTGCACCACAGAAAAACGGATAGACGCCGTTATTAAGGAGCGAGATATCAATGAGCAAGTCATCTTGATTTGACATATCTTTCATTAACCCCAAGCACTTCGTAAAGAAGTGTTCGCATGCAGCGTTTCCCTGATGCTGTATGTGTTTAATTGCTCTACCCTCAAACAGTACCGGGTAAATACTCCAAACAACATCCTTCCTTGGAGCGACAAGATTACGGACATGGTAATACATATCTGTGATCCTGTTAAGGTCATCCTGCCAGATTGTCGAACGAATAACCATAGATGCGCCGTTTGCCGCAAGTCTGCGGATTGTCTGCTCGACTTTCTCGTTGGAGGCTTTTTCATAAGGACTGAATCTGTTTCTGCTTTGAATATCCGGCAATCCATCGTATGATATCATCGTATGGTCAATATTTGCGGCAACAAAGTCCGCCTGATTCTCAGAAATCATGCCGTTTGTTGTCAATCGTAGCTGCACGGGAATCCTATTTTCTTTGCAGAGTCCTTTAATAAATCGTATGGATTCGCAGAACAATTCCCAATTATAGGTAGGTTCTCCACCGCCTGTTAGTTCTATTTCCAGCGGATCGTCTTTTTGGGTAATCAGTTTTTTAATTGTTCTGCGCCTGACAATATCCCTTATAAACACTTTGACATCTTCAAACTGAAGCATATTTGGGTCATTCTCCTCTGAGGAATATCCGCAGTATCGACATCTTAGGTTGCAGTTAAACGAGAGACAGATACCGGCACTGCTTAGTGCAAAAGTATCCATGCTCATTTCATCTGCGTTGAATTGCAAATCCAACGGTTGAGAAGAGGCATCTCTGTCATATTCTCTTGTCATGTTGAGAATAGTATCTTCTGATACTGTATCTCGAAACAAAAGAAGCCTTGCGGAATCGAATAAAAATTCGTTAATGTAATGCATAACAACCTCTTTCGAATTATATAGAGTATGTTTATTGAGACTGATAATTCCAGTGATATTATCGCGCCCATTAGACCCATTTAACAAACGAATTGTTTCTTGTGTAGTGCAAAAACTTATTACGGCAACAACATATGCTCTCTGGCTCAAAGCTGGTACACCTCAGCCAGAGAGCACTGTCTTTTCGAACTGTGCTGAACTGCTTGCAAATGCGGTTTGAAGCTGCTCTTAATACTGCACAGTTTTCTTTGTGTTGACGTAAGGCACATACTCTGACACCACTACTCGCGCAATTGCACGGAACGAAAACTTGAAATGGTACGGTTGAACTGTCTACGCCATCAATTGACTAAACTGCTCGCACCATAGCATACTCTAGCTCCACCGCTCGTACAATGGCAGGCAACCTCGTATACTGGAAGCAGTGCTTCCACAAGGTCTTTGTCAATCACAAAAACACTCGGCTTCTGGTAGATCATCATGTTCACCTCCTTTTGATATATTTACAAACATGGAAAGTTCAAGACAATCCTGACGATTGAAACCCTGAAGATTTCAAATACCATTGCTTGCAAAGTAATGGAATACCTAGAAAAACACTCCACAGAAATGAAAAAGCGCACAAGCCGACTAATAACCAGTCCGGCCTATGCGCCAACAGAAACGATTTTGATACGACCTCTCCATAATCGGGAGCCGCACCAATACCACCAACACGCAAAACCGAACCGGGCATCATTGGGACGATACATGGCGTTACCTCCAATCATAGTTTGTCAGATAGGTATTCTATCCGCATAATAAGTCTACCATATAATGACCATCTTTTCAATATGGCAGCAGCAATCTGTTTGTGAATTATCTATGAACGAGCAGATGTGAGAGGCACTTTGAAAACGGTAAAGGGGAACGGTGCGAATTGCCCTTATGAGAACTGCCTGCTCCTGTCATTAGACAATATCGGTGGCGGCTACCGATATTGTGCCGCAGAGAAAAATGAGGGCATCGTCTCCTATAGATTCATCACGAAAGATAGCAAAACAGGCCGCACCCGTCAATGGTCGAGATAAACGCTTACGCGCCATTGACAGCCGCAGCTTGTTTCGCTTTTCGGCAGACAAGGAGGGCAAGCACAAGCTGTGCCTGCCCTCCCTGATCTCAGGTTGATTTCTCATAAGTCAAGTATATGTTTTTTGAACGGTTTGCATGGCAAGCCGTTTTTTCACGCCCATTTTTTCAAAAAATTTATCCACATTCTTTGGCAAAATGCCTTTCCTGTCGTTGTAGGCAGCAGAGGGAGAAATACGCAGTTTTACGGCAGGAGCAGAGCGTGAGCTGTCAGAGCAAGATTCTACCGAGGTGCCATAATTCGCTGTCCGCTCATTCTGTCCCATCGGAATCTTGTTGGGGAGTGCCTTCCCCAAACCCTGCTGTTACGGCTTACACCGCCGTTGTTCCTCTCGCTTCCGCAGCAAAAATATATTTTCCCCGGTGGTTAAGATTTCTCAAAAAAATGTCCATTGAAAGGTGAGAGGACAACGCTTCTGCCCTGCCGCCCCTCTGCCTTCCGCAGCAAAAATATATTCGGTGCGATACCTGACAACGGGCGGAAAAATGTCCATTGAAAGGTGAGAGGGAAAATAAAAATGTCCAAAAATCCGAAAGCATTACCCAACGTATAGTGAGAGGATCTTCTCCGCAGGAGGCGAGGCAGATTTGTTTTCTCAGAGCCTTACCGCTCAATGAACCTTGAAAACCGAACATACAAGCGTCAGGTACATTCCCAACGCTATGGGCTGAACCCCTGAGCCGCTTTCGTGAGTGCGCCACGACCCCAGACGGGCGAGCGATACAACTTACACGATAAAAGCCGGGCTGCTCCCGGCGGAGGCGATGACAGGTGTTGGGGACAATGATACTTCCGTAATTCGCGGCCCGGCCACAATGAAGGCGGGGAGGTTCGATTCCTATGGAGCGGTGCAGCACACCGCCGCCTGATGCTTGCAAAAAAACAAAAAAGAAAGAAGGTGCATCATGCGAAAGCCATACAACACGCCGCACAGAACCCATGTCGTGAAAACACGGTTGACCGATGAAGAACACGAGCTGTTTCTCAATCAATGCCGCACCTACGGCATCAGCCAGTCGGAAATGCTGCGACAGTCCATGACCCGCTTGCAGATAAAACCCGTGATCCATGTGTCGGCGGTCAATGACGAGCTGCTGTCCGCCATCGGGAAGCTGACCGCCGAATACGGGCGCATCGGAAGCAACCTCAATCAGATCGCCCGGACGCTGAACGAGTGGCACAATCCCTATTCGCAGCTTGCGGCGGAGCTGCGGACGGCCTCTTCCGACCTTGCCGCCTTGAAGTTTGAAGTTCTCGAAAAGGTAGGTGAAGCCGTTGGCAACGTTCAAACATATCAGCTCTAAGAACGCCAACTACGGCGACGCTGAAAAATACCTGACCTTTGAACACGATGAGTTTTCCATGAAGCCCACGCTGGACGAGCAGGGACGGCTTGTGCCGAGGGAGGACTACCGCATTTCCACAATGAACTGCGGCGAAGAAGATTTTGCAATCGCCTGTATGCGCTCCAATCTGCGCTATGGCAAAAATCAGAAAAAGGAAGATGTAAAGAGCCACCACTATATCATTTCCTTTGACCCACGGGACGGGACGGACAACGGCTTGACCGTAGATAAGGCGCAGGAGTTGGGCGAAAAGTTTTGCCGGGAGCAGTTTCCCGGTCATCAGGCTATCGTCTGCACCCACCCGGACGGGCATAACCGCAGCGGAAATATCCATGTTCACATCGTCATCAACAGCTTGCGCATTGAAGATGTTCCCTTGC
>ERZ1673695.410-NODE-410-length-69277-cov-7.786802_pt1 | contig 69277 bp, 55 predicted proteins | sample MGYA00580225_ERZ1673695 | MGnify/ENA primary metagenome ERZ1673695 (study PRJEB41218, sample SAMN15661739) | gut metagenome | host: Homo sapiens | place: Canada: London | collected 2015-08-20/2019-03-30 | study: EMG produced TPA metagenomics assembly of... | reverse complement strand
AATTATTCACCACAGTGCTGGGGATCATCGGGACGGTCTGCGCCATCGTGTTCGGCTACATCGCATTTCACAGGAACAGCAAAAGCGATGATGAAGCAGAGGGCAAGAAGGATGGCGTACTGCTCACAGAGATCGGGTACATCAAGTCCGGCGTGGATGACATCAAGCGCAAGCAGGAGAAAGAGGACGAGCGGCATGTACAGGTCGTTTCCAGGCTGACAGCGGTCGAAGCGTCCGCCAAGCAGGCGCACCACAGGCTGGATAGCCTGGAGGGGAAGATGGCGGAGAAATAAAAACAGCCCCAGGGGTTCATCCTCTGGGGCTGTTCGTGTTGCATTTCGTGTTGCATAATTTCAAAAAGTGTTGCATTTTACGGTAAAATATTTTGAATATGCAAATATACGAGTATAGAAAAACTGCGTAGAATTGAGATTTCTCAGTTCTACGCAGTTTATAATATGGTCGAGGTGACAGGACTTGAACCTGCGGCCTCTGCGTCCCGAACGCAGCGCTCTACCAAACTGAGCCACACCTCGAAAGCGATATTATTCCCGAACCGCTTTAATAGTGTAGCACAGATTGATGAAAAAGTAAAGCCCCAAAACTGATTTTTTTGCTGAAAACAGAAAAATTATGAAAATGTACAATTTGGGGGTTGAAATTTTGGATGGTATATGGTACAATTGTATTGTACTTTCAGGAATGCAGATTCCGGAATATAGGTGTGCGGGCCCTGTGCAACGAAGCGCCGTGAACCATGTCAGGCGGGGAACCGAGCAGCATTAAGCGGTTGTTTTCGTGTGCCGCAGCAAGCCTGCACACCTATGTTCCGGAATTTTTATAGGCAGTGCCGCAAAAAACCGGTTGAAAAAATGCAGACTGCATGCAAGCGGTACTGCATCCGGCACTCCTGTATCATCGAATGGAAATTTGTCGGCAGATGCCCTGCAGGAGCCGCAATCGGCCTGCGGGTGCTGCCTGAAGTTTTGCTTCGCCGGTGCGGCGGCGCATGACACACGGAGGGCGTATGGGGGACAAACTTCGTCAGCTTGCAGGACTGCTCCGGCGAGCCGCCGAAAAGGCGCTGATACCTGCGCTGCTGACCTGCCTGGTAGCTGTCCCGACAGTGGGCAGCTCCATGGAAATAGACTGGGGTTCGTTTCAGGTTCTGCTGATCGTCTGTCTGGCACTGTATCTGCAATGGATCATCTCCTTGCTGCTGGTGTATTGGCAGCAACGGGGCTTTCGCATTGAACGGACGGATGCGGAGATCATCGGTAATGCCTTCGGGGGCATGGGAAAAAAGAGCCGCATGTTCTGCAGGGCACTGGCGGATGTATGCGACAACAACCTGGAGGAAGGACTGGATGGTTTTCTTGCGGTGCTGGAAATGCAGGGACTCACGGACAAGGAGCGGCAGCTTTGCCATTTCTACATCGGTCGTTGCTATCAGATGACCGGATGCAGCGCCAATGCGGTGCAAAGCTATCAGCGTGCCCGGGAGCTTGGCATGGATAACCCGTATCTGCTGCTGTTCCAGGCTCGGAGCATGACGGACAGCGGTGCTTATGAGGCCGCACAGACAGTGTATGACCGGCTGTTGGAACTGGAACTACCGGAGTTTTCCTGCATTCGCACGGATGTGGGCATGCTTTATCTGCGGCAGCATGACGGAGCAAAGGCATTGCAGTGGTTTGAGGATTCTATCGCAAAGGGTGAGAATGTTGCCTTTGCATATGGCGGCTGCGCCTTGGCATGCCTGCTGCTGCGGCAGCCGGAGCAAAGCCAGCTGTATTACGAACAGGCGGTCACCAACCGGATGGCTGACCTGGAGGGATTCCGGGAATATTATACAGAGCTGCGGGACGCAGTGGAGCATCCTCTGGCAGGATGACCGGGAAAGGAGATGGAACGGATATGTATCAGGCGCTGTACCGGAAGTGGCGGCCCCGAACCTTTGACGATGTGATCTCACAGCCCCACATTACCACTACTCTGAAAAATCAGATCCAGAGCGGTAAGACAGCCCATGCCTATCTGTTTACCGGATCCCGGGGCACGGGAAAGACCACCTGCGCCCGGATCTTTGCAAAGGCCATCAACTGTCTGCATGCCACCGACGGGAACCCCTGTCAGCAGTGCGAGATCTGTCGGGATGCAGAGGCGTTTTCCCTGTCGGATATCATCGAGATCGACGCAGCCTCCAACAACGGGGTGGACGATATCCGGGAACTGCGGGACGGGGCGGTGTACACCCCGGAGCGATGCAAATATAAGGTATATATCATTGACGAGGTACACATGCTGTCCCAGAGCGCCTTCAATGCGCTGCTGAAGATCATGGAGGAGCCACCGGCGTTTGTAAAATTCATCCTTGCCACCACGGAGATCCACAAGGTGCCTGCCACCATTGTATCCCGGTGCCAGCGGTTTGACTTCCGCCGGATTTTGCCGGAGGATATCACCGCCCGGCTGCTGTACATTGCAGGGGAGGAGCAACTGACTCTGGATGAGCAGGCGGCACGGCTCATTGCCCGGCTGTCCGACGGGGGCATGCGGGACGCTTTGTCCCTGCTGGATCAGTGCGCCGCATACGACAGCAATATCACTCTGGATACGGTTTCAGCGGCGGCAGGCATCGCCGGACGGGACGCTCTGTTTGACCTGCTGGATGCCATGACCCAGTCGGATCCGGCAAAGGCAGTCCGGATCCTGGACGAGCTGTATGCCAAGTCCAAGGACATGCTGCGGCTGTGCGAGGAGCTGATCGCCCAGCTGCGGAATGTGATGCTGTTGCATGTGACCAACGGGGACACCTCCTTGCTGGCATGCATGCCGGAGGAGATCACCCGGCTGGAGGGGATCCGTTCCGCCATGCCTTTGCAGCAGGTCATCGACCGGTTGTCGGTGTTGCAGGCATGCAACGAGCGGCTTGGCAGAGCCATCAACAAGCGGGTGGAGCTGGAGCTTTGTCTGATCCGGCTGTGCAGTCCGCAGATTTCACAAAAATCCCCCCAAACCCTTGACAATTCTCAGATTTATGATAAAATAAAACAGTTGGAAGCCACCATTGCCGCACTGCGGCAGGGGGGGTATCAGCCCATCCGACCCCAGGAAAAGCCTGTGGCTGCACCGGCGGATCGTGTCCATCCGGAGGAGCCGAAGGTGGATATGTCCAAGCTCCGGCAGGAGGATTTCAAGCCCCTTGCCAATTGGGCGGAGGTGCTTGCCGCATTCAACAAGGTGAATCCTGCCGTGTCCGGCACGCTGGCAAATTCCAAGGCATTCGTCAATGGCAATCTGCTGTTGATCTTTGCGGAAAATGCCCTGTTTATGCAGCTGTTCCGACAACGGGAGCATGCGGTTTCCCTTGGGGACTGCATTCAGCAGGTGCTGGGCAAGCGATATGCCATCCGGGCAAAATGCTGCGTCAAAAAGCAGGAGATCTCTCCGGCGGACGCATTGATTCAAAAGGCAAACAGCAGCCAGATCGAAACGGCTGTTGAATAAGGGCGGCGCTCTTTGGGCATCGTCCGGACTGCATCCTTGATGCGGTCAATGAAATGAGGATAAGGAGTTAAAAACATGAGAGCAAGAATACCGAAGCAGGGCGGCGCCCAGGATATGAACGCAATGATCCGTCAGGCACAGAAGATGCAGGATAAGATCACCGAATTGCAGGAGGACATTGAAGCACGGGACTTTACCGCATCCGTCGGAGGCGGCGCAGTTGAAGTGGTTGTGACCGGCAAGAAGAACATCAAGTCCCTGACCATCAAGCCGGAGGTTGTGGATCCGGAGGACATTGAAATGCTCCAGGATCTGGTAATCAGTGCAGTTAACGAAGCCATTGCCAACGTGGAGAAGGTCACCGAGGAGGAAATGACCAAGGTAACTGGCGGCGTTTCCCTGCCCGGTCTGTTTTAATTGATCCATGGCTGACCACAATGCACTGCCCCTGGTGATCCTGGCGGAGCAGTTTGCAAAGCTGCCGGGGATCGGCATGAAAACTGCCCAGCGGCTTGCCTACTATGTAATGTCCATGTCCGAGTCGGATGTACAGACCTTTGCGGATGCCATTTTACAGGCGAAGCATAGGGTGCACAACTGTGCGATCTGTCAGAATCTGACGGAGCAAGAGGTCTGCCCCATTTGCGGAGATGACCGACGGGATCACAGCATCATCTGCGTGGTGGAAAGCCCCAAGGATGTGACCGCCTTTGAGCGGACGGGGGAGTACAATGGTACCTACCATGTGCTTCACGGGCTGATTTCCCCCCTGGACGGGGTATCCCCGGACGATCTGGAGATCAGGAGCCTGTTGGCACGGCTTCAGTCCGAGCCTGTGACCGAGGTCATCATGGCAACCAATCCCACAGTGGAGGGGGAGGCTACCGCCATGTACATCGCCCGGCTGCTGAAGCCTATGGGGGTGAAGGTATCCCGTCTGGCGTTCGGCCTGCCCATCGGGGGTATTCTGGAGTATGCGGACGAGGTGACTCTGTACAAGGCTCTGGAAAACCGGAACGAAATATAACAAACAGCCGCACCATGGGGTACATGGTGCGGCTTTGTATTGGGAGGGAATATGACTTTATTAGAAGAATGCCTGGAAGCCCTGGGGGCGGCTGCACAACCGGTGTCCGATCCGGCTTTGTGCAGCCGGATCCTGGACAGCCTGCTGCTGACGGATACGGGCAGGATCGATTGGAACGCCTACACCCAGGTGCAAGCATGCGCCCCGGCGGAGCTGCCGCCGGGCAGCTGGTACATTGTGTGGAGCGATCCGGAGAAGCCCATTCTCCGGTGCAGCCGGCAGGGAATTCTCTCCTGTCTGGAGGATGTGCTGGCGGTGGCGTTTGATACCTGGCTGGTGTCGGAGCAGCTGGACAGGGTGGTGGAATTTTACCATGAAGGAGCTGTAACCATGGGGGTGCGGAAGGGCACAAAAAACGGGTCTGTATGAAACCATACAGACCCGATTCTGTTTGTATTTAGCCCAGTACAACAGTGATTTCGTTCTGATCCTTCAGCTCAGCTGCGGGAACAAAGTCGCCGGACAGCTCCTTGCCGTTGAGGGTCAGGGACTTGACGCCGCTCTGAACGTGGCTGGGATTCTCTACCCGGATGGACAGATGCTTGCCACGGAAGTTTTTCTCGATGGTGAAGCCGTCCCAGGAGGAGGGAATGGAGGGAGAGATCACCAGACCGTCCGCATTGGGACGCATGCCGCAGATCCCCTCTACGCAGCCTACCATAACGGTGGATGCGGTACCGGTGAGCCAGTGTACATGGGAGCGGCCGGCATAGGGAGAAGCGGTGCTTTCGGTGAACTGACCGTGCACATACGGCTCCATGACACGGATCTCCGCCTTGTCGTTCATGGCAGCCGGGGAGCTTTCCATAAAGTACTCGAAGGCACGGTTTCCGTGACCCAGCAGACTTTCCGCCAGGATCGCCCAGCCCTGGGACTGGGAGAAGATTCCGCCGTTTTCCTTGGTGTCCGGATTGAAGATGTGCATCAGAGCACCGTCAAAGTAATGCGCTCTGTAGGGAGGATCCAGCAGCTTGATGCCATAAGGGGTGTTCAGAATCCGGTGTACGGATTCCATGGACTGCTCTGCCTGATCCTTGCTTGCAAAGCCGGAGATCACTGCCCAGCTCTGGGGATTGAGCCACATGGAGGCTTCCGGATCCTTCTTTGCGCCCACAACGACTCCGTCTTCCCGGATGCCCCGGATGAACCGATCCTCATCCCAGCACTTTTCCAGGGATGCGCCCAGCTTTGCCTGTACATCGTCGATGTAAGCCACATACTCGCTGTCGCCCCGCTGCTGTGCCATATCCCGGATCACGCTCATCGCATAGTACAGCTGGAATGCCACAAAGGTGGACTCGCCCTTGGCGCCCATCCGCAGACAGTCGTTCCAGTCCGCATGGAGCCCGGCAGGCATATCGTGTGCCCCCAGCCGTTCCATGGAGAACCGGATGGCGTTCTTCAGGTGGTCATACACCGTAGCCTCGCCGCCGTTGGCGTATACGATCACCTCATCCAGGAATGCCTTGTTGCCGCTTTCCCCGATGTACTTCACAATGGTGGGGAACAGCCACAGCGCATCGTCCGCCCGGTAGGAGGGGTGACCGGTTTCCTTTACATACTCCGGATCGTCCGGGGTGTTCTCATGACCCGCATTGTGGTTGAATTTCACCAGAGGCAGACCGCCGCCGTTGTCAACCTGTGCGGAGAGCATGAAGCGGATCTTGTCTGCTGCCATTTCCGGATCCAGGTGAATGATGCCCTGGATATCCTGGACGGTATCCCGATAGCCGTAGCCGTTGCGCAGACCGCAGTATACGAAGGACGCTGCACGGGACCAGATGAAGGTGATGAAGCACTGGTAAGCGTTCCATACGTTGATCATATTGTTGAATTCCGGGCTGGGGGTGTTCACCTGGAAGTTGGACAGCTCCTTGTGCCAGAAATTCTTCAGCTCTGCGATTTCTGCATCCACCTTGCCCGGCGTCTTGTAGGTATCCAGGATGGCAGCAGCCTCTGCGCTGTTGCGCTGACCGAGAATGTAGATCAGCTCCGCAGTTTCGCCGGGTGCCAGCTCCAGGTCGCTCTGGAGGGCGCCGCATGCGTTGGAGTTGTAGTTCATGCTGCCGTCGCACTTACCCTGCTCTACGGCGATGGGGTTGGAATAGGTCCGGTAGGGACCGATGAAGCTGTCCAGGTTGCCGTTCCAGCCGGAAACCGGAGCGCCCACCATGCCGAAGAAGCGCTCCTTGTGGTTGGAGCCGGAAGCATCCTTGCCGCTGTTTTCATTGATGTGCTGGATGATGCGGTTTTCCTCAAAGCTGGTACGGGTGATGAACAGGGTGTACTGGAGGTTTACCTGATCCTGCTCGTAGTTGTTGTCGTTGGTGAATTCCACAAAGCCGAACACGGACAGCTTTCTTGGCTTGTCGGAGGTGTTGGTGATCTTTGTGCGCCAAACCTCATAGGTCTGGTGATAGGGTACATAGTAGGTGGTCTCGGAATGCACGTTTGCATAATCCGCAGTCATAATGGTGTAAGCGGTACCGTGGCGGCATACGCTCTTGTACTGATCCAGGGGCTTGCCCACCGGCTGCCAGGATGCAGACCAGTAATCCGCAGTGTCGTTGTCCCGGATGTAGATATATCTGCCGGGGAGCGCCATATTGCTATTGAAGCGGAACCGGGAGATTCTGCCGTTTGCGCCGCTCTTTACAAAGCTGTAGCCGCAGGCGTTGTTGGAGATCATAGCGCCGTATTCCGGATCTCCCAGGTAGTTTGCCCAGGGAGCAGGGGTGTCAGGTCTTGTGATGACGTATTCCTTGTTTGCAAGGTCAAAGTAACCGTACTGCATAGGTTTTATACTCCTTTATTTTGATCATTTAAGCTGGCGCTCCACAGAAGCTATGGGTGCCGCCTTGTGCCCCATTCAGCAGTGAGAGGGTGCCAATGGGCTCTGTGCCTATCATACCATGAACCGGCGGGTTTGGCAAGGGGCTATTTGAAAAAATAAGACGATTGCATAGGAAATAGCCTGTTTGCACAGTGGGTGATTTTGGGCTTCTTTTGCTGACAGGGGTCTATGTGGGGTTCTTTATGGTTTGCGTGCTGGGGGCACGCAGGGGGTGTTTTACCTTTTTCGTAACCATTTATTTGCGGATTCTCTTTGATAATTTGCGTGCTCCGCTTACGCAGGAGCGTTTTACTTCTGTGACCACTTGCTTGTAACTTGTTTCTGATACTCTGCGTGCTACGGCTACGCAGTACGGGCTTACCGGATGCTTGGGGAGACAACCCGGGGAAAGGGGGGCAGCCCGGCTGCAATCCTCCTTCCCCATCCCCCTATTGCATACACCTGTAGGCTGCACATTCCCATGATGCTGCACAAAACGCAAAGGGATAAAATCTTTTACATGAAATCATGAAAACGGTTCAGCCCATCCGTTCTCCACAAGAGAGGGGAGGGTTGTGGAAAAGAGAGCGCGAGGGAAAACCGCTTCCACCCCTGCGCCGCAGGCACTCAATAGGGCAGCGTCAGTGCCGCCGTTTTCCAGCCATCCTCCTCTGCGATCAGGGAAAACACAGCCGTTCGGGTGGGCAGATCCTCCCCGGTTTCCGGATCCGTATAATAGGACACTGCCGTAAAATCCACCCGGCTGCCCTCTGTCCGGACATCGGTCAGCTCCGTGCCCACATAGCTGGGATCCGCCGGTGTGTCCGGCACCACAGCATACAGCTTTCCGTCGGCTTCAAAGTAATAGTCCTCCGCCTTGTAGGGCACATCCTTTGTGAACAGGACGTCAAATGCCGCCTGTACATCCGCCGGTGTGTGGACGCTGTCCGCCGTGACCATCAGCCCCTTGGCTTGATCGGTGGGGCGATCGGCGGTCCGGGTCGGGTCGGTGGGATACACCGCACCCCGGAAGGCGGCAAGCATATTGCAGGCATCATCGTACAGGGACGCCCCCAGTGCCAGCAGCTCCTGGGGGGAGCATTGGGTTACAGCCTGTTCCGGAGACATGGTTGTGACTGGTGCGGCAGTGGTGGCAGGGGGCGGTGCAGTGGTCTGTGCCGGTGCGGTGGTGGTTGGTTGGGCCTCGTCGATGCTGCTGCCGTTTTCAATGTGCTGCATGCTGCTGCATCCGGTGAGCAGCAGCGCAGCTGCCAGGGGTAGAAGGATCCGTTTTCCCATGGGTTTGCCTCATTTCGCATGGTTTTTTACCAGTATAGCACACTTATATAAAAAAAGCAAATGGGCTTGATTCCGGTGAAAAAATATGCTAGAATGATAGCGTGGATAATTGTAGGCAGCACATGGGGAATGGGAACGTTCCGGCTTCGGGTTCCTGGCGTGCAGCCTGCGCAGAAAACAGGGGTGAACAAATGATTGATTGATCGACTACGGAATCACTTCAGAGGCATGACCGCAACCAAGATGATCGTGCTGGGCTACAGTACGCTGATCCTGTTGGGCGGGTGTCTGCTGATGCTGCCCCCTGCTACCCGGGACGGACAGGGCGCCTCTCTCAAGGATGCCATGTTCACCTCCGCTTCCGTTACCTGTGTTACCGGCATGACCCTGCATGACACCTATCACTACTGGAGTCTGTTCGGTCAGCTGATCCAGCTGGTGCTGATCGAGTTGGGCGGTCTGGGATTTATGTCTGTGATGATCTTTCTGCTGTCCTTTACCAAGAGAAAGATCGGGGTCAAGCAGCGCTTTGTCATGCAGGAGGCGTACAGCGCACCGCAGATAGACGGCATTGTGCGGATGACGCAGTACATATTCTTTAGTTCCCTTGCCATTGAGCTGGTGGGTGCAGCCATGCTGTGCCTGTATTTCTGTCCCCGGCTGGGGGCACTCCGGGGCATTTTCTTTTCTGTGTTTCACAGCGTGTCCGCCTTTTGCAATGCCGGCATCGATCTGATGGGTTATTTTTCTCCCGGCTCCTCTCTGATGGATGTGGCGTCGGACCCCTTCCTCAACGGAGTGTTCATGGTTCTGATCATTGTAGGCGGACTGGGCTTCTTTGTCTGGTTTGACGTGATCGAGCATCGTCACCACTTTGCCAAGTACCGGCTGCACACCAAGCTGGTGCTGGTGACCTCCGGGGTGTTGATTCTGCTGGGTGCGGTGCAGATTTTCCTGCTGGAGCATGGGGGAGAGGCCATGGCAGGATGCAGCACCGGAGAGGAATGGCTCCGTTCCCTGTTTCAGTCCGTTACCTGCCGGACAGCGGACTTTTTCACCATGGACCTGTCCGCCATGACCGAGGCTACCCAGTTTGTGTGCATCTGTCTGATGCTGGTGGGAGGCTCCTCCGGCTCTACGGCAGGAGGGCTGAAGACCACCACCCTGGCGCTGCTGTTTTTGAGCATCACGGTGGTGTTCCGGAAGCGAAAGACGGTGGAATGCTTTCACCGGCGTATTGAGGAGGAGGCCATTCACAACGCCTGCTGTGTGCTGATGCTGTATCTGCTGCTGCTGATCGTCTCCTCCGTGTCGATCTGCGCCATTGAAAGCATTGGCCTGTTGGATTCCCTGTTTGAGTGCGCCGCCGCATTGGGCACCGCAGGGCTGACCCTGGGGCTGACTGCCCGGCTCAGTGCGTTGTCCCAGGTGATCCTGATGTTCCTGATGTTTATAGGCAGAGTCGGCGGTCTGTCTGTTTTGCTGGCGTTGAGCACAACGTCCGGCAATGTAGCCTCCCAGTATCCTTTGGAAAAGGTTACGGTTGGCTGATTTGTTTTGAAATGAGGTATCATGATGCGTAGAAGCGGTATTTTGCTCCCTGTTTTCAGTCTGCCTTCCCGGCATGGCATCGGGAAAATGGGCAGGGCGGCATATGAGTTTGTAGATTTTCTGAAGGGTGCGGAGGTATCCTGCTGGCAGGTGCTCCCCCTTTCGCCTACGGGCTATGGGGATTCCCCCTATCAGTCCTGCTGTACCTATGCGGGAAACCCGTATCTGATCGACTTTGATCTGCTGGCGGAGGAAGGCTTGCTGGTGCCGGCGGATTATGACGGTCTGAACTGGGGGGAGGACAGCAACACCATTCCCTATGCGCTGCTGTATACCCAGTGCTATGAAGTGCTGCGGATCGCCTTTTCCAATGCAAAGCCGGATCCTGACTTTGACGCCTTTGTGGAGGCGCAGAAGGACTGGCTGGAGGATTACGCCCTGTACATGGCGCTGAAGTTTGCCCATGACGGCAAGCCCTTTACGGAGTGGGGGAGATCCCTGCGCCGCCGGAAGAAGGAAGCGATGGACTTGGCAAGGGAAACCTACAAGGAGGACATTGCCTTTCATAAATTCATCCAGTACCAGTTCTTCAAGCAGTGGTATCGGCTCAAGGCATACGCCAACGAACAGGGAATCTCCATCATCGGGGATCTGCCCATTTACACTGCCGCAGACAGTGTGGAGGTCTGGGCGCATCCGGAGCTGTTTGAGCTGAATGTGCTGAATCGTCCCGCTGAGGTGGCAGGCTGTCCGCCGGACTGCTTCTCTGCCACCGGGCAGCTTTGGGGCAATCCGGTTTATCGCTGGAAGCAGCACAGGGTCACGGGCTACGCCTGGTGGATCCACCGGCTGGGGTATGTGAGCAAGCTGTTTGACATGGTTCGCATCGACCACTTCCGGGGCTTTGAAAGCTATTATTCTATTCCGGCAAAGAAGGAAACCGCCGAGTACGGTGCCTGGATGCCGGGGCCGGGTCTGGAGCTGTTCCGGGCGGCACAGCAGAAGCTGGGAGAATTGAACATTCTTGCGGAGGATCTGGGCAATATCACGCCCCAGGTGCGGGAGCTTCTGGCGGAGACCGGCTATCCGGGCATGAAGGTGCTGCAATTTGCATTTGACAGCGATGCGGACAATGAATTCCTGCCCCACAATTATACCACCTCCCATTGCGTGGTGTACACAGGCACCCACGACAACGACACCCTGCTGCACTGGGCAGAAACCCTGAACCGGGAACCCCTGCGCTTTGCCCGTGCATACCTGGATGTGGAAAGCAGGCAGGATGTGCCGGCGGCAGTGGTGCGTGCGGCATGGTCCAGCATTGCGGAGCTGGCAATTGCCCAGATGCAGGATTTTCTCAAGGCAGGCGGCGAAGGCAGAATGAACCTGCCCTCCACCCTGGGGGGCAACTGGTGCTACCGCACCAAGGCGGAGCAATACACAGAAAAGCTGCAGCGGCGGATCCGCCGGCTGAACCGTACCTACGGTCGAAAGTAAGGAGCGAGATACAGATGGATCATAAGGAATTTGAACAGGCGTTGTGCAAAAAGCTGGGTACCACCCCGGACAAGGCGACTCCCCAGGCACTGCACAGTGCCATCGGGGACACGGTGATGGAGACCATTGCACCGGACTGGCGGGCAAGCCGTCAGGCGCATCTGTCCGGCAGACGGGCGTGCTATTTCTCCATGGAATTTCTGGTGGGGCGGGCTGTGCAGAACAATCTGCTGTGCCTGGATCTTTACGATACCGTGGAAGAAGCCCTGCGTCCCTACGGCGTATCCCTGTCTGCTATGGATGAGATCCCGGATGCTGCCCTGGGCAACGGGGGGCTGGGCAGACTGGCTGCATGCTTTCTGGACAGTGCGTCGACTCTGAACCTGCCCCTGGACGGCTACGGCATCCGTTACCGGTACGGGCTGTTTGAGCAGCATTTTGAGGACGGCTTCCAGAAGGAGACCGCCGATGACTGGACCCGGTGGGGAGATCCCTGGTCGGTGCGCTGTGAGGCGGATGCGGTGGAGATCCGCTACGCCGGACAGACCGTCCGGGCAGTGCCCTATGATATGCCCATCATCGGCTGCAAGACCCGGCACATCAGCACCCTGCGGCTGTGGCAGGCGGAGCCGGTGCATACCTTTGACTTCCAGATGTTCAATCAGCAGCATTATCTGGAGGCTTCTGCGGAAAGCATTGCCGCAGAGGATATTTCCAGAGTCCTGTACCCCAACGACGACACCCGGGAGGGGAAGCTGCTGCGGCTCAAGCAGGAGTATTTCTTCAGCGCCGCATCCCTGGCGGATATCCTGCGGAAATACCGGGCATCCCACGACAATTATGATGACCTGGCGCAGGCTGTCAGCATCCAGTTGAACGATACCCACCCGGTGATCTCCATTCCGGAGCTGATTCGTCTGCTGATGCAGGATGGGGTTGCCTTTGACAAGGCGTTGCCCATTGCGAAGCAGGTGTTCCACTACACCAATCACACCATTATGGCGGAGGCACTGGAAAAGTGGGACTGCGGTCTGGTGGAGGAGCTGCTGCCGGAGGTGTATGGGGTAATTCTCCAGATCCACGAGGCACTGATGGCGGAGCTGTATGCAAAGCCGGACTGGACGGCGGAGCAGATCGCAGCCATGGGAATCGTCCGGGATGGTTGCGTGCATATGGCACACATGGCGATTTATGCCAGTGCTCACACCAACGGGGTGGCGAAGATCCACACGGAGATCCTGAAGCATACCGCACTGAAGGACTGGTACCGGCTATATCCGGAGCGGTTCCAGAACAAGACCAATGGCATTACCCAGCGGCGCTGGTTTGCCCTGTGCAACCGGGAGTTGTCCGGTCTTGTCACGGAGCTTCTGGGCAGCGACCGGTGGATCACCCAACTGGATGCCTTGGAGGAGCTGGTGCCCTATGCCCGGGATTTACAGGTATTGCAGCGCTTTACTGCCATCAAGCAGGAAAAGAAGCGGCAGCTGGCGGCGTATGTACTGGCGCAGGAGGGAGTTCGGATCGACCCGGATACGGTGTTCGACATTCAGATCAAGCGGCTGCATGAATACAAGCGGCAGCTGCTGAATGCCTTCTCCATTCTGTGGATCTACTTCGGCATCAAGGACGGCAGCATTCAGAATTTTGCCCCCACCACCTTCCTGTTCGGGGCAAAGTCTGCGCCGGGTTATCGCCGGGCAAAGGGCATCATCAAGTATATCAACGAAATCGCCAGGCTGGTGGATGGAGATCCCCAGGTGCGGGATCTGATCCGGGTGGTATTTGTCCACAACTACAACGTATCCTATGCGGAAAAGCTGGTGGCGGCTGCGGATATCTCCGAGCAGATTTCCACCGCTGGTACGGAGGCATCCGGCACCGGCAACATGAAGCTGATGCTGAACGGGGCGGTGACCCTGGGTACCCTGGACGGGGCGAATATCGAGATCGTGGAGGAAGCCGGGGAGGAGAACAACTATATCTTTGGCGCCAGGGTGGAGGAACTGGAAAAGATCATGCCGGACTACAGCAGCCGCCGGCTCTTTGCGGACAACGAGAAGATCCGCCGGGTGGTCAGCACCCTCATCGACGGTACCGTATCCGACGGGGGCACCGGAGATTTCCGGGAGCTGTACTACAGCCTGCTGGACGGGGCAAGCTGGCACCGTCCGGATCACTACTACCTGCTGGGGGATCTGGAGTCCTATGTGGAGGCAAAGCTCCGTGCCATTTCCGACTACAGGGATCGGGCGGAATTTGCTAAGAAGCAGTGGCTGAACATGTGCCATGCGGGCAAGTTCAGCTCCGACCGGACTATCCGGGACTACGCAGCAGACATCTGGAACATTACCCCTGTGCAATGAAGCATACAGGAACGTGACAGAACGGAAGAATGACAGCCGAGACAGCCTTGCATACCGGAGGGCTGCCCGGGGACGGAGGGGTGCCACATGAACAAGTACATCGATATTCACGCCCATGTACTGCCCGGAATGGGCTGTGGGCCGGAAACGACGGCGGAGAGCCTTGCTATGCTGCGGACGCTCCATGACCACGGGGTCAAGACCGTGATCGCTACGCCCTTTTTCAATCCGGAAACGGAAACGGCGGATGCGTTTCTGGCACGGCGTGAGGCTGCCTATGCCCGGCTGCGGCAGGCAATGGAGGGGGAGACACTGCCCCATGTGGCACTGGGTGCGGAGGTGCTGCTGTGTCCGGCTGTGCTGGAATGCGGCAGGATCGACCGGTTCCGGGTGGAGCGCACCGGCTATGTGCTGGTTTGCCTGCCCCGGGGGCAGGTGATCGACCCGGCGCTGATGACCCTGTTCGATCACTTTCATGTGGCAAGCGGTCTGGTGCCCGTTCTGACGGATATCGACCGGTATTTCAACACCATTCAGGTGGAGGATATGTTCGCTCTGAACCGGGCAGGGGCGTTGCTGCAGGTGTCCTGCGCCGGGATCATGGCTCACGACACCCGGAAGTATGCCCTGTACCTGCTGGGAAATCACATTGCCCAGTTTGTCAGCTCCGGCTATGCGTCTCCCCAGGACAGCCCCCGGCTGGTGGAGGCTATGCGGGTGCTGAAGCGCTCCCTGCCCCTGGTGAAATACAAGCGCATCAAGAATAACGCCGGCATGCTGCTGTCCAATGCGGCAGTCAGCGAATTGGTGAACTGAGGGCTGCAATGTCACACAGCAAGCATACCAAGCGGGGGTATTCCCTCCATCTTGAAAAATGGGATCCTGCTGCAAAAAAGTATATCCACACCTGTGCCCTGTGCGGATGCAGGGGTTATAGTCCTGCACTGGAGCAGGAGGGCTTGCGGGATTCTGTAACAGCCAGGGAATGCTTTCGCACGCTGCCCCGGCTGGAGCTGGATGAACGGGGCTGCTGTGCGGATTGTACCAGGATTCTGGAAAAAAGAAAATAGGGCGTCCGTGTTGCCCGGGATATGGCGCTCCTGTATTGTGCAGGGGCGCTTTTTTTATTGGATTTCCCTTGCAACCAGGAGGGTTCTGTGGTATAATGAACGTAGTGTGTATGGACGCCGGATCCGACGCTGTCACACCAACTGTGCAAAACCGCACACAAGAAAAAGGAGGTTCGTCATGAATCCTGACCCGTACTTATGGGTACAATTAAAACATTTGCGGGAGCATTGACGAACAGCCGTGCTGCCGCAGAAAGGCAGCATTATGATCAGCTATTTCAAGACTGTCGGCTCCGAGCTGACACGGCTATCCAAGCCGGAGCCGGGCTGTTGGGTCTCCGTGGTGGAGCCTACCCCGGACGAGGTAAACGTTCTGATCGAGCAATACGGGCTTGACCGGGATTTTGTCCGCTCCTCTCTGGATGAGGAGGAATCCTCCCGTGTGGAACGGGAAGAAAATCAGACCCTGATTATCGTGGATACCGCAGTGGCGGAAAAACAGGATGAGACCTTTTTGTTTTACACCCTGCCGGTGGGCATCATTACCACTGCCCAGTATGTATTCACCATCAGTCTCAAGCACTGTCCCGTGATCGATGCCATTGAAAATGGTGCCATCCGGAATTTACAGACCATGCACAAAACCCGGTTCGTGCTGCTGCTGCTGATGCGCATCACCGCCGGCTTTGTCCAGTACCTCAAACAGATCGACAAGATCTCCTACCATATCGAGAAGCAACTCAGTGTAGCGATGAAAAACAAAGAGCTGGTGCAGATTCTCGGACTGGAGAAATCCCTGGTCTACTTTTCCACTTCCTTGAAGGCGAACAATATCACCCTGGAAAAGATCCTGCGGGGCAGGGTCATGAAGCTGTACGAGGAGGATCAGGATCTGCTGGAGGATGTGCTGGTCGAGGTGAAACAGGCAACGGAAATGACCAAGATCTACACCGGCATTCTGTCGGTTATGGTGGACGCCTTTGCATCCGTCATTGCCAACAACCAGAATACCGTCATGTCCCGGCTGACTGTCATCACCATCATCATGGCGATTCCTACCATGGTGTTCAGCTTCTACGGCATGAACACCGCCCATCTACCCGTTCCGGATACCTGGTTTCCCACTCTGATTTCCGTGATGGTCACGGTAGCAGTAGCATCGCTTCTCTTCCGGAACAAGAATAAATAGGCATATGGCGACATCGAAAAAGCCCGGATGGGATTCTGTCCGGGCTTTTTGCATACACAGGAGGAAGCATTATGGTTCATATCGGAAATGACTGGGATGAGCTGCTGAAGGATACCTTTGCGTCGGAAAACTATCAGCAGCTGCGGCAGTTTCTGATCCGGGAATACAGCACCCACCGGGTGTATCCGGATATGTACGATCTGTTCAATGCACTGCGGTATACGTCCTACGCAGACACCAGAGCGGTAATCCTGGGACAGGATCCCTATCACCAGCCCGGGCAGGCTCACGGTCTGTGCTTTTCCGTGCGTCCCGGCGTTGCACCGCCTCCCTCTTTGGTGAATATGTTCAAGGAACTGCGGGATGACCTGGGCATTGACAATCTGGGAAAGGGGGGCACCCTGATCCCCTGGGCAAAAAGCGGCGTGCTGCTGTTGAATACAGTGCTCACCGTCCGGGAAGGGGAGGCAAACAGCCACCGGGGCAAGGGCTGGGAGCAGGTGACGGATGACATCATCCGTCTGCTGAATCACCGGGAACAGCCCATTGTGTTTTTGCTGTGGGGTGCCAATGCCCGGGCGAAGCAGGCACTCATCACCGCTCCCCAGCATCTGGTGCTGACCTGCGCCCATCCCAGCCCCCTGTCCGCCTACAACGGCTTTTTCGGCTGTCGGCATTTTTCCAAAACCAACGAATTTCTCCGGGCGCAGGGCATGCCGGAGATCGACTGGCGGATCTGACGGGAGGATACCATGGAAGTCACACTCACCTGCATCGACCGGAGCCAGGCGCAGCGATATCTGGGCTATGGCAGCCGCACCCCGGACGATGCCACTGTCCGGCGGCTTGCGGACTGTGAGCAGGCACTGCTGGAGATGATGCACCCCCAGTACATGTACCGGGTGTTTCCTCTGACATGGACCGGCGAGCAGCCGGCGCTGACCGGGTGCAGCATGCCCTTGTCAGGCAGGGACATTGCCGCCCATCTGACAGGATGCAGCCATGCCGCCCTGCTGGCTGCCACCCTGTCCGCTTCGGTGGATCAGTGCCTGCGGCAGGCGCAGGCAACGGATATGACCGATGCGCTGTTGTATGACGCCCTGGCAAGCGCAGCTATTGAACAGGTCTGTGATGCTGCTGCCGGGGAACTGCACCGTACACTGCCGGAGCTGTACCAGACCTGGCAGTTCAGTCCCGGCTACGGGGACTTTCCCCTGGAGGTGCAGCCTATGCTGCTGGCAGTTCTGGATGCCCCTAAGCGGATCGGTCTGTGCGCCACGGACAGCCTGCTGCTGACCCCCACCAAGTCCGTGACCGCCCTGATCGGGCTGTCGGAAACCGAGCCCCCGAAACGGCTGCGGGGCTGTGCCACCTGTTCCATGCGGGATCGCTGCGCATACCGGGGGAGCTGCGCCTACGGAGCAGTGCCGGAACCTATGAAGGAGGATGCAACATGACCTTTGCAGAGCTTTTACAGAACAATTACATATTTCTTGACGGAGGCATGGGTACCATGCTCCAGGCCAGGGGCATGCAGGCAGGAGAACGGCCGGAGCTGCTGAATCTGAAGGATCCGGCGCTGGTGGAGCAGGTGCAGCGTGCCTATGTGGAGGCTGGCTCCAATATCATCTGCTCCAACACCTTCGGGGCAAACCGGGCAAAGCTGACAGGCAGCGGTGCCACGGTGCAGCAGGTGATCCCGGCTGCCATTCAGTGCGCAAGACGGGCTGCGGCGGGGAAAGCCCTGGTGGCGTTGGATCTGGGCCCCACCGGGCAGATGCTGGAGCCGACCGGCTCTCTGACCTTTGAGCAGGCGTATGATCTTTACGCCGAACAGGTGGATGCGGGACAGGAGGCGGATCTGATCCTCATCGAGACCATGACGGATCTGTACGAGATCCGGGCGGCGGTGCTGGCGGCAAAGGAGCATGGCAACGGCAAGCCGGTGATCGCCCTGATGACCTTTGAGCATACGGGGCGCACCTTCACCGGATGCAGCGTGTCCGCCATGGCACTGACCCTGGAGGGGCTTGGAGTGGACGCAATGGGCATCAACTGCTCCATCGGCCCGGATGAGCTGTACCCGGTGGTGGAGGAGCTGTGCCGGTGGACGACCCTGCCCCTGCTCATTAAGCCCAATGCCGGACTGCCGGATCCGGTGACCAACCAGTACAATGTATCTCCGGCGGAGTTCGCCAGGAGTATGACCCGGATCGCAAAGCTGGGGGTCAAGCTGCTTGGGGGCTGCTGCGGCACCACCCCGGATTATATCCGGGCAGTCCGGGAAGCAGTGGCGGATCTGCCCTTTACGCCCCGGCAGGTACAGGTGCCGGCGGCAGTATGCTCCTACAGCCGGACGGTGGTCATCGATCGTCCCAGAGTCATCGGGGAACGGATCAATCCCACCGGCAAGAAGCTGTTCAAGGAAGCGCTGCTTCGGGGGGATATCGACTATATCCTGGGGCAGGCCATTACCCAGGTACACGGGGGCGCAGATATTCTGGACGTGAATGTGGGACTGCCCTCCATTGACGAACGGGATATGATGGTGCGGACGGTGAAGGCGCTCCAGGGAGTGGTGGATGTGCCCTTGCAGCTGGATTCCACCATGCCTCAGGTGCTGGAGGCGGCGCTGCGGATCTACAATGGCAAGCCCATTGTGAACTCCGTTAACGGGGAGGAAAAATCCCTGTCCACGGTACTGCCCCTGGTGAAAAAATACGGTGCAGCAGTGGTGGGGCTGACCCTGGATGAACAGGGGATCCCCAAGACGGCGGAGGGCAGATTTCAGATTGCAAAGCGGATCCTGGATCGTGCCCTTGCGTTGGGCATCCGCCGGGAGGATGTGTATATCGACTGTCTGACTCTGACCGTATCGGCGGAGCAGGACGGTGCGGTGCAGACCCTGTCCGCCCTGCATCGGGTCAAGCAGGAACTGGGGCTGAAAACCGTGCTGGGTGTGTCCAACATCAGCTTCGGCTTGCCCAACCGGGAGCTTGTGAATCACAGCTTCCTGCTGATGGCACTGCAAAACGGACTGGATCTGCCCATTATGAACCCCAATGTGGCATCCATGATGGATGCTGTCCGCAGCTATTGCCTGCTTGCCAACATTGACAAGAATGCCGTTGATTTTATTGCCGCTTACGGCAGCGCAGAGCCAAAGGCAAAGCCGGCGGCGGCACCGGCGGATATGACCCTGTCCTTCGCCATCGAAAACGGGCTGAAGCAGGAGGGTGCCCGGATCACCCGGCAGCTGCTGGAGCAGATGGATTCCATGGAGATCGTGAACGGACAGCTGATCCCGGCGCTGGACAAGGCGGGGGCTGCCTTTGAGCAGGGCAAGCTGTTCCTGCCCCAGCTGATCCAGTCAGCAGGGGTGGCACAGGCTGCTTTCGGGGAGATCCGCAGCTATCTGACTGCGCACAATGCGGTGCCGGTGAGCCGGGGCAAGGTGATTCTGGCAACGGTGAAGGGGGACATCCACGACATTGGCAAGAACATCGTCAAGGTGCTGATGGAGAATTACGGCTACCAGGTCATCGACCTGGGGCGGGACGTGCCGCCGGAAACCATTGTGGCGGCTGCCCTGGAGCATCGGGTCAAGCTGGTGGGACTGTCCGCATTGATGACCACCACATTGGGTGCTATGGAGGAAACCATCCGACAGCTGCATGCCAACAACGTGCCCTGCAAGGTGGTTGTGGGAGGCGCTGTGCTGACCGCAGACTATGCAGCCCAGATCGGGGCGGATTACTACGCCAAGGATGCCAAGGAATCGGTGGATATTGCAAAACAGGTGGTGGGATAAGCCACTGTGCAAGGCCTTCGGAGGGAATGCCTCCGAAGGCTTTTTGCTGTTTGGGGGATCGACAGAAATCGCCCCTTGGAGCCTTTGCATTTTTTCAAAAGGTGTGGTATAATAAATTGATTATGCATATGAGGAGGAACCTATGGGACAGGAAACATTGCTTTGGTATACAAAGCCTGCGGAAAATTTTGACCAGGCTCTGCCGGTGGGCAACGGACGCATGGGCGCCATGGTGTTCGGCGGCGTGGAGGCGGAGCACCTCAAGCTCAATGAGGATTCCATATGGTCCGGAGGATTGCGGAACCGGAACAATCCGGATGCGTACCAGGGAATGCAGCAGATCCGGACGCTTTTGCAGCAGGAAAAGATCAGCGAAGCGGAGGAACTGGCGTTTCAGACCATGCAGGGCTGTCCGGAGAACAGCCGGCATTATATGCCCCTGGGGGATCTGGACGTGGTGTTCCACAAGGAAAGCCACAGCACGGCGTACCGGCGCACCCTGGATCTGTCCAGCGGCATTGCCCTGACAGAGTATACCCTGGACGGGGTACAGTATCAGCGCAGTGTATTTGCGTCGGAGCCGGACAACGTGCTGGTGCTGCATGTGTCCGCCGATCAGCCGGGGCAGGTGTCCTTTGCCGCATCCTTTGGCGGCAGGGACGATTACTATGACGAGAACCAGCCGGATGGAGAGGCTTCCATCTGCGTCACCGGCGGACAGGGCGGCCAGCAGGGCATTCAGTTTGCGGTGGTGATGACTGCTGCTGTCCAGGGGGGCAGAGCATTTACCCGGGGCAACCAGCTTTGCGTGGAGGGGGCGGATGAAGCCACCCTGCTGCTGGCGGTACAGACCAGCTTCTACAAGGGAGAAGGATACCTGGAGGCTGCACAGCTGGATGCGGAGTATGCGGCGGATTGTAGCTTTCATGAGCTGATGGTGCGGCATGTGGACGACTACCGGGCATTGTTTGACCGGGTGAAGCTGGAACTGGAGGATAACAGTGGCGAGGGTGCCCAGCTGCCCACGGATGCCCGGCTGAGCCGTCTGCGGGGCAACGATTTTGACGGGAAGGATGCGGCAGGACTGATCCTGGACAACAAGCTGACGGAGCTGTATTTCAACTATGGCAGATACCTGATGATCTCCGGCAGCCGCCCCGGCAGTCAGCCCCTGAATTTACAGGGCATCTGGAACCAGGATATGTGGCCTGCCTGGGGCTCCCGGTTTACGGTGAATATTAACACAGAGATGAACTACTGGTGCGCTGAAAGCTGTAATCTGTCCGAGTGCCACCTGCCCCTGTTTGATCTGATCCACCGGATGCGTCCCAACGGGGAGCAGACCGCCCGGGAGATGTATCATTGCGGCGGCTTTGTGTGCCATCACAATACGGATCTGTGGGGGGATTGCGCTCCCCAGGATCGGTGGATGCCTGCCACCATCTGGCCCATGGGAGCAGCCTGGCTGTGCCTGCATATTTTTGAGCATTATCAGTACACCCTGGACCGGGATTTCCTGGCGCAGCAATTTGATACCCTGTGCGGAGCGGCGCAGTTCTTTACAGAATATATGTTTGAAAACAGCGCCGGACAGCTAGTCACAGGCCCCTCCGTTTCCCCGGAGAATACATACCTGACGGCAAGCGGCGCCAAGGGCAGCCTGTGCATCGGCCCCAGCATGGACAGCCAGATCATCACCCTGCTGTTTACGGATGTGCTGGAGGCGGCAAGGATTCTGGAACGGGAATCCCCCCTGCTGGAGAAGATCCGGCAGATGCTGCCCCGGCTCCCCAAGCCGGAGATCGGTAAGTACGGACAGATCAAGGAATGGGCGGTGGATTACGACGAGGTGGAGATCGGCCACCGGCATATTTCCCAGCTGTTCGCCCTGCACCCGGCGGATCTGATCACCCCGGAGGATACCCCCAAGCTGGCGGATGCTGCCCGTGCCACCCTGGTGCGGCGGCTGGTGCATGGGGGCGGTCATACGGGCTGGAGCCGTGCCTGGATCATGAACATGTGGGCAAGGCTTCATGACGGAGAAATGGTGTTCGAGAATATGCAGAAGCTGCTTGCCTATTCCACCAATCCCAATCTGCTGGATTCCCATCCTCCCTTCCAGATTGACGGAAATTTTGGCGGTACGGCGGCAGTATGCGAGGCGCTGCTGCAAAGTCATGGAGGCGTTATGCAGTTCCTGCCTGCTCTGCCGTCCCAGTGGGCAAAGGGCAGCGTCACGGGTCTGCGTGCCAAGGGCGCATACACGGTGGATTTGTTCTGGCAGGATGTCAGGCTGACCCGGGCGGTGGTAACGCCGGATCAGGACGGACTGTGCCGGATCCGCACCGGTGTGCCCATGGATGTGGTATGCGACGGCGTGACCATTGCCTGTGCCCGGACAGAGGATATACTGGAGTTCCCGGTATCCGGCGGCAAACATTATGGGCTGACGCCCCGGGAGAATGAGAAGTAAGGAGTAAGAGCATGCTCACAGATGCACAGAAAAAGCGATGGACCTGGATCGGCACCGGCGTTGCGGCGATCCTGGGGCTGTCCCTGGTATGGGTCAGCTGCAACGACAACCGGGGGATCCCCAACGGCAATACGGCAGTGCCTACCACGGAGACGCCCGGTACTACGGAAAAAGTGTACGAGCTGGACATCCCTGCCATCGAGCAGAAGAATGCGGAGCTGTCCGCCGAGGCGGAGGAGGGCAGACTGTACGGTAATCTGGAGGTGTCCGACGAACGGGAGGGCTACAGCGGAGACGGCTATGTGACGGGCTTTGACGGGGATGCGGACAACAAGGTGGTCGTGGAGATCGAAGTGCCTGCCACCCAGCACTATGACATTACCCTGTGCGCTGCGGCGGACGAGGAAGTGCGGAACACGCTGTTGGTCAACGGCGAGGATATTGGCGAATTTACCATTGCCGGCAAGGGAGAGTTCCTGCATGTGACCTTTCACGGGGTGTTCATCGAGGCAGGCAAGGCACGGCTTTCCATTGAGGAGATTGACGGCGGACTGGATCTGGACAGCTTTACGCTGACCAATAACACAGACCTGTACGAGATCTCCTACGAGGATGCGGCATCCCAGCCGGTGAACGAGGACGCTTCTCCGGAGGCGAAGGCACTTTTGCGGAATCTGGCATCCTGCTACGGCAAGACCATGCTTACCGGGCAGTATGCCTCCAGCGCCCAGAACCAGGAGCTGGAGCTGATCCACAACATCACGGGGCAGTACCCGGTGATCCGGTTCGGGGATCTGGGCAGCTATACGGACAAGGATACGGAAAACGCAGAGGAGATCGAGGCTGCCATTGCCTGGTCCCGTGCCGGCGGCGTGGTGGGCTTTATGTGGTACTGGACTGCTCCCATGGAGCAAAGCAGCGTGTATGCGGACAAGACGGACTTCCGGCTCAGCAAGGCAGTGACCGGAGAGGACATCGCCCGGCTGGATCCGGAGGAACTGCAGGAGCTGCTGGATCAGCGGAAGATCAGTGCAGAGTGCTATGCCCTGGTGGAGAGCATCGACCAGGTGGCAGGGCAACTGGCTCGTCTGAAGGATGCAGATGTGCCGGTGCTGTGGCGCCCTCTGCATGAAGCCGGCGGCGGCTGGTATTGGTGGGGCAGCGACGGTGCGGACGCCTATCAGTGGCTGTGGCGGCTGTTGTATGACCGGCTGACGGCGTACCACGGGCTGAACAATCTGCTGTGGGTCTGGAACGGTCAGAGCCGGGATTACTATGTGGGGCAGGCGTACTACGATATCGCCTCCATTGACGTGTACCTGCGGGCAGATGCGGAATACGGCAGCCGCTATGGACAGTTCCAGTGGCTGTATGCCTTGACAAAGGGGGAAAAGCTGCTGGCGCTCAGCGAATGCAGCCGGATCCCGGACGTGGATGCCATCTTCCGGGACAATGCGGTATGGTCCTTCTTCGGACTGTGGTACGGGGACTATCTTGTGGGACAGGATGGTACGCTCAACGGTAAATATATTTCAACTGATGACTTAATCAAATATTATAACTCTGACGGAACACTTTCTTTGAGCGAATATATAAAAATGTCGCAAAAAAGTCTTGCAAACTAGCTTTTCCCGTGCTATAATGAATACACCATCAAAAATGGAGCGCTTAAATAAAGAAAAACATTGTTTTCGTTAAGTAAAAAGAAAGGCGGTAGTTCTATGAACGTAAAAATTCTGAACGAAAAATCCATCCCCAATCTGCCCTGGCAGGACCGGCCGGCAGACTGCCAGGACGTAATCTGGCGTTACAAGGCAAACCCCATCATCAAGCGGAACATTCTCCCCACCTCCAACAGTGTGTTCAACAGCGCAGTGGTTCCCTTTGAGGGAGGCTTTGCCGGGGTGTTCCGTGTGGACGATAAGGAGCGGAACATGCAGCTGCATGCTGGCTTCTCCAAGGACGGCATGAACTGGGACATTCAGCCGGAGCGGATCCAGTTTGAAACCGACATTCCCGAAATGGCAGAGTTCCAGTACGGCTATGACCCCCGGGTATGCTTCATCGAGGATCGTTACTACATCACCTGGTGCAACGCATACGGCTGGCATCCTACCATTGGTGTGGGCTACACCTTTGACTTCAAGACCTTCCACCAGCTGGAGAATGCATACCTGCCCTTCAACCGGAACGGCGTGCTGTTCCCCCGGCGGATCGGCGGCAACTACATGATGTTCTCCCGCCCCTCCGACAGCGGTCACACCCCCTTCGGGGATATCTACATTTCCCAGTCTCCGGATATGACCTACTGGGGCAAGCACCGTCATGTGATGGGTCCCTCCAAGGGCTGGGAGTCCACTAAGATCGGCGCCGGCCCTACCCCCATCGAGACGGATCGTGGCTGGCTGATCTTCTACCACGGGGTGCTCACCTCCTGCAACGGCTTTGTATACAGCTTCTCTGCGGCACTGCTGGACAAGGATGAGCCCTGGAAGGTGCTCAAGCGAGGCAGAAGCTACCTCATCAGCCCCCAGGAGCTGTACGAGTGCGTAGGCGATGTGCCCAACGTAACCTTCCCCTGTGCAAATCTGGTGGATGCAGACACCGGCAGAATCGCCATCTACTATGGCTGTGCAGATACCTGCACCGGTCTGTGCTTCACCACAGTGGACACGGTTATGGATTGGCTGGATCACAATTCCCAGGTCTGATCCTGCAAAACAAATCCCGGCGGTTTCGGCTGCCGGGATATGTATCGAAAAAGCAGCCTGTACAGAGCGTACAGGCTGCTTTTGTTTGATGCATCAAAGACCGTTTGGATTTTTCTCGGTGAAGTGCCAGCTGTCGGCGCACATCTGCTCCACGGTGGCATGCGCCTCCCAGTGCAGCAGCTCCTTTGCCCGGCTTGCATCTGCCACAGAGGTGGCAATGTCGCCGGGGCGGCGGGGACAGATCTCCCGGGGGATGGGCTTGCCGCATGCTTTTTCGTAGGCATCAGCCACCTGTAACACGCTGGCGCCGTGCCCGGTGCCCAGGTTGATGGGCATGAAGCCCGGATGGCTGTCGGCGTAATCCAGGGCGGCAAGATGCCCCTTTGCCAGGTCTACCACATGGATATAATCCCGGACGCCGGTACCGTCCGGCGTGGCATAATCGTTGCCGAATACCCGCAGGCAGGGCAACTTGCCCACTGCCACCTGGGCAATGTAGGGTACCAGATTGTTGGGGATGCCGTTGGGATCCTCCCCGATGAGCCCGCTGGGATGCGCCCCGATGGGGTTGAAGTACCGGAGTGCCACCACGCTCCATTCCGGATCCGCAACCACCAGATCCCGCAGGAACTGCTCGATCATCACCTTGGTGTAGCCGTAAGGATTGGTGGCGGAGGTGGGCATGTCCTCAGTGTAGGGCACCGGGTTATGTACCCCGTATACGGTGGCAGAGGAGGAGAATACCAGCTTCTTGCAGCCGTACTTCCGCATAGCCTGGAGCAGAAGCAGGGTGCCGGTCAGGTTGTTGTGGTAATACTCCAGGGGCTTGGCAACGGATTCTCCCACTGCCTTCAGTCCGGCAAAGTGGATCACAGCGTCGATGCTGTGATTGGCAAAGATTTGCTCCATGCCCGGCAGATCCAGCATATCCGTCCGGTAGAAGGTGACGGATTTGCCGGTGATCTGCCGGATCCGGTTTACGCTTTCTTCCTTGGAATTGGACAGGTTGTCCATGATGATGACTTCATAGCCGCTTTCCAGCAGCTCTACACAGCAGTGGCTGCCGATGAATCCGGCGCCGCCGGTTACTAAAATAGTTTTCATGGTTTCATGGCTGCACAAGGTACAGCATCCCTTTCTGTTATATTATGTCAGTTGCATGCCTCCTGTGGAACGAATTTGCAGCAGGTGACATGCGCCGGCACCCAGTACGGCTTCCATACCGCTGCGGAAGGCGCTGAGCCGGTCCAGCGGCACAAATGCCTGGACTGTGCCGGCAAAGCCGCCGCCGTGGATCCGGCATGCGCCTTCATCGTGCAGCAGCTGTCGACACAGCGCCAGCGCCATGCTGACTGGCTGCTGCCGGGGATTGCGGCAGTCAAAGATGTTTTGCAGCAGGGCTTCGGAGGATCTGCCGGATTCTGTCACGAGGGCTAAGAACCGGGGGATGTTTCCCTGCTCCAGGGCAGCTGTCTGCTCCATGACCCGGGCGTTCTCTCCGTAAAAATGCATGGTACGCAGCACAGCCCGGTCTCCGCAGGCTTTCCGCAGTGCCGGGATGGCAGCTTCAAATTCCGCCTGGGGAACCTGCCGCAGCACCTGCTTGCCGAACTGCCGGGCAATGCTGCGCATTTCCGCCGGAACTGCCGCATAGCATGCGGTCAGGTCTGCATGATCTCCGCCGCTGTCAATGATGCACAGGGCGTAGCCTGCTTTTTGCAGATCCAGGGACACCTGCCGGATGCCGGGGTTGTCCGGATCCGCAAAGTCAATGGATGCCACATTGCCAAGGGAGCATGCCATCTGATCCATCAGACCGCAGGGCTTGCCGAAAAAGACATTTTCCGCATACTGCCCGATCTGGGCGATGGAAACCGGGGTTTCCGCTCCGTCAGCAAAAAAGGCGTTGATGATATTTCCCAGCAGGACTTCAAACGCCGCAGAGCTGGACAGACCGGAGCCCTTCAGCACGCTGGAGGTGGTGTAGGCGTCAAACCCCGACACCGGATAGCCAAGCTGGATGAAGCGGGCTGCAACCCCTCGGATCAGGGCGGTGGCGGTGTTGGTTTCCTCCGGCATGGGAATCCGCTGGGACAGGTCGATGAGATCCTCCGGATAGCCTTCGGACTTGACCCGGATCAGATTGGTGCCGTTGGGGGCGGCGGCGGCGATCACATCCAGGCTTACCCCGGCAGCCAGCACGCAGCCGTTCTGATGATCCGTGTGGTTGCCGCTGAGCTCCGTTCTGCCGGAAACAGAAAACAGGCTTGCGCAGGGCTGATGATAGGTTTCCTGATACCGGGCAAGCAGATTGCACAGCCGTTCCTGGTAGGGCTGCAGAGCGGCTCCCTCCGCTCCGTACAGCCGGCACAGCTGGCTGTCATACTGCCCCTCCCGGAGCTGTCGTGCAATGGTCTGGTTTGATTCCATGGGCATCTCCATTCTGCTGCGGTCAAAGCCGCTGGCTTTCTTTCTGTTTATGGCAACACCCATATGATTGCGATAGGATGCCGCTTTTATCATTATACTCCAGACCGGATGCTTTTGCAAGACCGGAGCCGAAAAAAGACCCATTGGGACAAATTTTGCAGCACCGCTTTACATTTCCCCACCAAAGTGGTATACTTTTAAGGAGATGAAGCAGAAAGGTGCGTTGACCGTGCAAAAAATATTGGGATATATGCGGAAAGCCATACAGGAATTTGATCTGATCCAGGACGGCGACCGGATCGCTGTGGGGGTATCCGGCGGCAAGGACAGTCTGGTGCTGCTGCAAGGGCTGGCAATGCTGCGCCGGTTCATCGGCATTGACTATGAGCTGGTTGCCATTACCCTGGATCCCCAGTTCGGGGAAGAGCCGGGGGATTTTTCTGAGATCGCCGCCATGTGCAAGGATTTGGGAGTGCCCTATGTGGTGCTGCCCACGGACATCGGGAAGATCGTGTTTGAGATCCGACAGGAGGCAAGTCCATGCAGTCTGTGCGCCCGGATGCGCCGGGGAGCATTGCACGATGCGGCGGTTGCCAACGGCTGCAACAAGATTGCCCTGGGGCATCACTTCAACGACGCTGTGGAAACCTTTGTGATGAATCTGTTCATTGAGGGGCGGATCGGCTGTTTCTCCCCCAAAAGCTACCTGTCCCGGAAGAAGATCACTCTGATCCGCCCCCTGGTATTTGCCCCGGAGCGGGAGGTGCGCCGGGCGGCGGTCAAGACCCATCTGGCGGTGCAGAAATCCAAGTGCCCGGCGGACGGCTACACCATGCGGCAGAAAACCAAGGAATTTCTGGCGCAGATGGAGCATGAAAGCAAGGGCTTTACCGACCGGCTCTTCGGCGCCATGCGCCGCAGCAACATTGACGGCTGGGGCGGGGTGAACTGGGTACCAAGAGAGCGGGAGGACTGAAGCACGGTTTGTCAATCCGGAGGATCCGACAGGATTTTCCGGATTTTTTAGACAACATCGCCTTGACTTTCTCCGCCGGATGGGTTAAACTATAAATGTATGCATATTTGCGGCAGGATGCGGTACAATACCCCTGTTCCAACGGAAACAGATTCAGAACGGGGGCGATTTTATGACCGATTCCGAGGAAAAAAAGGACGAAAAGGATCAGACCGAAACCCAGCGTGCCGCAGACCAGGCGGAGCTTGCCGAACAGAACGGACAGGTGGTGGCACACAACGCCAAGCATCTGATCCACTGTCTGACCGTCATCGGCGAGGTGGAGGGACACTATGTTCTGCCGGAGCGTACCAAGACCACCAAGTATGAGCATATCATTCCGGCGCTGGTTGCCATTGAGCAGGATCGCTCCATCGAGGGACTGCTCATCATTCTCAACACCGTGGGAGGAGATGTGGAGGCGGGGCTTGCCATTGCAGAGCTGCTGGCAGGTATGAAAACCCCCACCGTATCCCTGGTGGTAGGGGGCGGTCACTCCATCGGCGTGCCCCTTGCAGTCAGTGCCAAGCGTTCTTTTATTGTACCCTCCGCCACCATGACCATTCACCCGGTGCGGATGAACGGCATGATCGTGGGAGTGCCGCAGACTCTATCTTATTTCAAAAAAATGCAGGACCGGATCGTGAATTTTGTGACCGCCAACAGCGGCATATCCGAGCAGCAGTTCCATGCGCTGATGATGGAGACGGAGGAGCTGGTGATGGATGTGGGCACCGTCGTGGACGGGGAGCGGGCAGTGGAGCTTGGACTGATCGACAGTCTGGGCGGCTTGTCCGATGCTGTCGCCTGTCTGTACGGACTGATCGAGGCGGGGGAGGAACGATACCCGGACGATCCTGCATAAAGGCAAAGGAGACAAACACATGAGTATTTTAGACGCAATCATTCAAGGCATCATTCAGGGACTGACGGAATTTCTGCCGGTTTCCAGTTCCGGGCATCTGGCGCTGTACCAGCAGATCTTCGGCAGTACGGAGGAAAACGGTCTGTTTTTCTCCGCCATCCTGCACCTGGGCACGCTGGTGGCGGTATTCATCGCCTTCCGGGATACCATCTGGGCACTCATCAAGGAGCTTGGATGCATGCTCAAGGATATTTTCACCGGAAAATTCAAGTGGAGCACCATGAACGGGGAGCGGCGCATGATTATCATGCTGCTGATCTCTCTGCTGGTATTGGTGCCCCTGTATCCTTTAAAGGATCTGGTGGAAGAGATCTCCAACAAGCATCTGATCGTCATCGGCTTCTGTTTTTTGTACACGGCAGTCATCCTCTTTTTGTCGGATCGCTGTGGCAAGGGAACAAGGGAGCCGAAGGACATTACCGTAAAAAATGCGCTGACGGTGGGTATTTTCCAGGGCATCGCTCTGATGCCGGGCATCTCCCGTTCCGGCTCCACCATTGCCAGCGGTCTGTTCAGCGGCTTTACAAGAGAAACTGCAGTGAAGTATTCCTTCATTCTGGGCATTCCCACGATCCTGGGGGGCTGCCTGCTGGAGGTAAAGGATGCGGCAGCGGAGGGCATCGAGTTTGACTTCCTGCCCATGCTCATCGGCTTTGTGGTATCCGCTGTGGTGGGCATCTGCGCCATCCGCATGGTAAACTGGCTGGTCAAGAGCGAGAAGTTCAAAATCTTTGCCGTATACACCCTGCTGCTTGGCTTGTTTGTGATCGGCTATTCCATTTATAAGATGTAAAGGATACATACAGAGAAAAAGGAGATGACAGGCGTGGCGGCGCAGAAGAAGCCTACCCCGAAAAAGAAGCCCAACCCCAATGCACGGGGCACCAAGAAGCCGGCGGAGCGCCCGGCAGAAAAACCGGCGGAACGGCAGCAGGAGCCGCCCAAGCCGCCCCAGGATACCGCCAACCAGTTCTGGTCCATTATGCTGTTTGCGCTGGGGGTTCTGTCCCTGCTGCTGATCGTGATACCGGGCACCAGTGCCTGGCATGTGCTACATACCACCATGTTCGGATTGTTCGGGGTGGCGTCCGCCTTTATCCCCCTGATCCTGGTGTATACGGCGATCCTCATTGGCATGGAGCGCTCCCACCAGACCGTATCCGGCAAGGCATTCTGGGGGGTTGCTTTGATGATTCTCAGCAGCGCCATTGTCCAGATTTTCTTTTACGGAGAGGTCAAGGGGGACGGACTGGTGGACTGTGTGCGTACCCTGTTCCGGCAGGGGAAGGACTTGCAGGGGGGCGGCGTGTTCAGTGCGCTGATCGCCTGGCCGCTGATCCGGCTGTTTGATGTGACCGGTGCCAAGATCATCATTTTGCTGATGCTGTTCGTGTTTGTGATGCTTCTGACCAATACGGGGCTGATCGACCTGTTCCGGCTGCTGAGCCGTCCCTTCCGGAGCATGCATCGTGCAGTGCGGCAGGCGAGGTATGACGATCAGTACCTGGATGCTTATGATGAAATGCTCCGGAGCCGCACCGCCCGGGAGGAGCGGGAAGCCATTGCTATGGCGAACGCAGAGCAGCCCAGGCGTACCCGGGCATCCCGGGCGAAGGATTTCCGGTTTGATGTGCCCATTGTGGACAATGCCCCGGTGCCGGAGGATCTGCCCCAGCCGGATTCCCCCCAGTGGGAGCGGGAGCGCCGTTCCGGAGATCCGGTGCCGGAGCAGCCGGAGCCGGAAATCCAGAAAAGTCAGGAGTCTGCGGAGCTGGATGACCTGGTAGCGGCGGCAACCGCCGTGAAGGAGCCGAAGCGCACCAAGAAGGAGGAGCAGGCAGCGCAGACCGAAGCCATGACGGCGGAGATCGAGGCGGAAGTGGTCAACGGAGAGGCCCAGACCCCGGTGTATGAATACCGGCTGCCTCCCATTGATTACCTGGAGCCAAGCGTCAGCAAGGCGGCGGATCCCAATGCGGCGCTGGAGCTGCGGCAGAATGCGGATATTCTGGTGGACACGCTCAACAGCTTCGGCGTGCAGGTGCGGATCACCGGCATCAACCGGGGTCCTACGGTCACCCGGTATGAGGTACAGCCCTCCGCCGGGGTGAAGATCGCCAAGATCACAAGCCTGGCGGATGACATTGCTCTGAATCTGGCGGCAGGGGGTGTGCGGATCGAAGCCCCCATTCCCGGAAAGCCGGCAGTGGGCATCGAGGTGGCAAATGCCCACAAGGATATGGTTGGCATCCGGGAGATCCTGGAGAGCCGGCAGTTTACCGAATCCAAAAGCAAGCTGTCCTTTGCAGTGGGCAAGGACATTGACGGCAACATCATTCTGGGAGATATTGCGAAAATGCCCCATATGATCATCGCCGGGGCAACCGGCTCCGGTAAGTCCGTCTGCACCAACGGCATTATTATGAGCATCCTGTACCACGCAAAGCCTACGGAGGTGAAGCTGGTGCTCATCGACCCGAAGATCGTGGAATTCAAGATCTACGACGGGATCCCACATCTGCTGATCCCGGTGGTGACGGATCCCCGGAAGGCGGCAGGCGCTTTGAACTGGGCGACCCAGGAGATGGATCGCCGGTATGCCCTGTGTGCCAGCTATAATGTGCGGGATCTGAAGGACTTCAACGCATTGGCGGCAAAGCGGGAGGATCTGGATCCGCTGCCCCAGATTGTGATCGTCATTGACGAGTTTGCGGATCTGATGATGACCTCCTCCAAGGAAGTGGAGGATGCGGTGTGCCGGATCGCCCAGAAAGCAAGAGCTGCCGGGATGCACCTGATCATCGCCACCCAGCGTCCCACGGCGGATGTCATTACAGGACTCATCAAATCCAACGTGCCCAGCCGGATCGCCCTGTCCGTCAAGAGCCAGATGGACTCCCGGAATATCCTGGATGTTGGCGGCGCAGAAAAGCTGTTGGGACACGGGGATATGCTGTACTTTCCCAACGGTCTGCCCAAGCCCGTCCGGGTGCAGGGCTGCTACTGCTCCACCGAGGAAATCGAGCGGGTGGTTGGCTACATCAAGGAAGAAGCCAAAGCGGAATACAGCCACGATATTATGGAGGCTGTGGAGCAAAGCATGCCTGCCGTGAAGGGGGAGCGCTTTGAGGACGACAGCAGCGACCGGGCAGAGGGGGACGATGAACTGATCGACCGTGCCATTGACGTGGTGGTGGAGCTGGGACAGGCATCCACCTCCTCCTTGCAGCGGAAGCTGAAGCTGGGCTATGCCCGGGCGGCACGGATCATGGATGAGCTGGAGGAAATGGGTGTCATCGGCCCCCATGAGGGGGCAAAGCCCCGGAAGGTGCTCATCAGTCCCCAGCAGGCGGCAGAGCGGCGGATGCGCCGACAGGAATCAAACTAGGAGGAGCAGTATGCCGGATACAGGAATGATGCCCATGACCCGGGAGGAGCTGAACGCCCGGGGGATCGATGTGCCGGATTTTGTGTATGTGATCGGGGACGCCTATGTGGATCACCCCAGCTTCGGAGCAGCCATCATCTCCCGGGTGCTGGAGGCGAAGGGTTTTTCCGTTGCCATCGTGTCCCAGCCGGACTGGCGCAGTGACCAGGATTTCACCCGGTTCGGCAGACCCAGGCTTGGATTTCTGGTGACTTCCGGCAACATCGACTCCATGGTGGCACACTACACTGCCGCCAAACGGAAACGCTCGGAGGATGCCTATTCCCCAGGGGGCAAAGCCGGCAAGCGACCGGATCGGGCGGTACTGGTGTACTGTCAGAAGATCCGGCAGCTGTACGGGGATATACCTCTGATCATCGGGGGACTGGAGGCATCCCTGCGCCGGTTCGCTCACTATGACTACTGGGACGACCGGGTGCGCCCCTCCATTCTGGAGGAAAGCGGTGCGGATCTTTTGCTGTTCGGCATGGGGGAGCACTCCATTCTGGAGGTTGCCCGGGGTCTGCGGGACGGGATCCCGGTGGGGGAGTTGACGGAGATCCGGGGCAGCTGCTATATGACCGCTCCGGAGCATACCCCCTTTGGAGCTGCGGAATGCCCCAGCTATGCCCAGGTGTGTGAGAGCAAGAAGGCATACGCCAAGGCGTGCCGGATTCAGTACGATCAGCAGGATGAGGTGTATGGCAAGCGGGTGATCCAGCGACATGGCAGCCGGATGCTGGTGCAGAATCCGCCGGCGCTTTCTCTGACCACGGAGGAGCTGGACTGGGTGTACAGCCTGCCCTATACCCGTACCTACCACCCCAGCTATGAAGCCCAGGGAGGAGTGCCGGGGATTGCAGAGGTGCAGTTTTCCATCACCCATAACCGGGGCTGCTTCGGTTTCTGCAACTTCTGCTCCATTGCCCTGCATCAGGGCAGGCGGATCACTGTCCGCAGCGAGGAATCCGTGATCCGGGAGGCGGAGCGGATCGTGCAGATGCCCAATTTCAAGGGCTATATCCATGACGTGGGCGGCCCCACCGCCAACTTCCGGCATCCTTCCTGTGAAAAGCAGCTGACCGCCGGACTGTGCAAGGGGAAAAAGTGTCTGGCACCCACTCCCTGCAAGGGACTGCATGCGGATCACCGGGAGTACCTGCATATGCTGCGGCGGCTCCGGAAGATCAAGGGGGTCAAGCGGGTGTTCATCCGCTCCGGCATCCGCTATGATTACCTGATGGCGGATCCGGACGACACCTTTCTGCGGGAGCTGATCCGGTATCATGTGAGCGGACAGCTGAAGGTGGCGCCGGAGCATTGTGCGGCGGCGGTGCTGGATAAAATGGGGAAACCCCATATTGAGGCGTATCTTGCCTTCCAGAAGAAATTCTACGAGATCACCAAGGGCATGGGCAAGGAGCAGTATCTGGTGCCCTACCTCATGTCCTCCCATCCGGGGAGCACCCTGCAGGCGGCGGTGGAGCTGGCGGTCTTTTTAAAGCAGCAGCATATCCACCCGGAGCAGGTGCAGGATTTCTATCCTACCCCGGGTACCTTATCCACCTGTATGTTCTACACGGAGCTGGATCCCTATACCATGGAACCGGTGTATGTGCCCAAGACCCCGGAGGAGAAGGCTATGCAGCGGGCGCTGCTCCAGTATTTTCAGCCCAGGAACAAGGCGCTGGTGCTGGCGGCATTGAAAAAAGCAGGCAGGCGGGATCTCATCGGTACCGGGCCGGATTGCCTGGTGGCACCGGAGGAGCCTGCACGCAGAATCCCTGCCGCTGACAGGAATCGGAGCAGAAAGGACGGGCAGAAATGGCGAAAAGGGAAGGGCACAGACCGAAGAGGCAAGCGCTGAGTCCGGCGTTGTCCGTCGGGCTGACGGTTCTGCTGATCCTGGGTCTGCTGCTGTGCAATCTGATCCGGCAGCGCAGCGGAACCAGGACTGCCCCGGCGGAAGGCACCTTGTCCGTGCATTTTATCGATGTGGGGCAGGGGGACTGTACCTTGATCCGGTGCGGCGAAACGGAGATTCTCATTGACGCCGGAGAGCAGGAAGCCGGGGACACGGTGGTACAGTATTTGCAGGGGCAGCGGATCCGATCCCTGGACTATGTGATCGCCACCCATCCCCACTCGGATCACATCGGGGGACTGCCCCGGGTGCTGAGGGAGATTCCGGCGGAGCATGTGCTGGTGTCGGACATTCCGGAGGCGGATCTGCCCACCACTGCCAGCTATGAACGGTTTCTGGACGCAGTGGAACAGGCATCCCTGACCCTGGAGATCGTATCTCCAGGGGATCGGTTTACGCTGGATCAGGGGGCGGTGCTGGAAATCCTGGGGCCTCTGGGTACGGATTACAAAAGTCTGAACAATTATTCCGTGGTGGCACGGCTCACCTATGGGGACAACAGCTTTCTGTTTACCGGGGATATGGAGGAAAAGGCGGAAAAGGAACTGCTGGCGGCACAGAGCCTTGCGCCGGTGGATGTTCTGAAGGTGGGGCATCACGGCAGCAGCACCTCCACCAAAAAGAAGTTCCTGGAGGCAGTAACCCCAGCCATGGCGGTGATCGAATGCGGGGACAATTCCTACAATCACCCCAATGCCAACACGGTGAAGCGGCTGGAAACCTATACGGATAAAATTTACCGGACGGATCTGCTGGGCACCATTGTTATGGTAGCCAACGGCAGGGATATTCAAGTGCGCTGGGAAAGAGAGGCGGCTTAGCATGTGGATACTGGATCGGATAGAGGGCGGCATTGCCGTCATTGAAACGGAGGAGGGCAGGCTGGAGCTGCCCCGGCAGCAGTTGCCTCCGGATGTAAGGGAAGGGGACGTGCTGGTGCAGACCGGGTCTGGCATTTGCGTGGATGCAGCGGAAACCAGCCGCCGCCGGGAGAAGATCGCCGAAAGGTATCGGCGGCTGAGGAGCAAGCCATGAGTACATTGGATTGTCTGATTGCCGGAGGGGGCGCAGCAGGCTGCTATGCGGCGATCACTGCTGCCCGACGGGGACGGCGTGTGGGGATTGTGGAGCATAACCCCAAGGGGGAGCTGGGAAAGAAGCTGCGGATCACCGGGAAGGGACGCTGCAACGTGACCAACAACTGTGACCGGGACACCCTGCTCGCCAATACTCCCCGGAACGGCAGGTTTTTATACAGTGCCTTTTCCGCATGCAGTCCGGCGGATGTGATGGAATTTTTTGAAGCCCTGGGGGTTCGGCTGAAAACCGAGCGGGGCAACCGGGTATTTCCGGTCAGCGACAGCGCCGGAGAGATCGTCTCCGCCCTGCGGCAGGAATGCCGTCGGCTGGGGGTGCAGGTGATTCCGGGGCAGGTGACGGATCTGCTCTTGGAGGACGGCTGCTGCCGGGGACTGCTGGTGGATGGAGCGGCATATGAAGCGGAATCCGTACTGCTTGCCACAGGGGGCATGTCCTATCCTGCCACTGGCTCCACCGGGGACGGGTATGGCATTGCCCGCCGGGCAGGGCATACCATTGTGCCGCCGGAGCCCTCCCTGGTTCCCCTGGTGATCCGGGAGAAGCAGTGCCGGGATATGATGGGGCTGTCCCTGCGGAATGTGACCCTCTCCCTGTATGACGGGAAAAAATGCCTGTTCCAGGAGCTTGGGGAGATGCTGTTCACCCACTTTGGGGTATCCGGTCCTCTGGTGCTCAGTGCTAGTTGCCACATTCCCCAAATGGAGCCGGATCGGTACACATTGAGCATTGACTTAAAGCCGGGGCTGACCCCGGAGCAGATGGATCTGCGGCTTCAGCGGGATTTTCAACTGTTCCAGAACAGAACCCTGTTCAACGCCTTGTCAAAGCTGCTGCCGAAGGGCATGATCCCGGCTGCGATTCAGCTGTCCGGTATGGACGGGAACATCCGGGTGAATCAGATCACCAAGGCACAGCGGCTGGCGTTCGGCGCATTTCTCAAGGCATTTCCTCTGACGGTGCAGGGCTTCCGTCCCATCAGCGAAGCTATCATCACACGGGGGGGCGTATCCGTCAAGGAGGTCAGCCCCAAAACCATGGAATCCAAGCTGCTGCCGGGATTGTTTTTTGCCGGCGAGCTGCTGGACGTGGATGCCTACACAGGGGGATTTAATTTACAGATTGCCTTTGCCACCGGTTATGCAGCCGGATGCAGCATATAAGGCAGGGAAGGAACGGATATGAGTATCAATATTGCAATCGATGGCCCGGCAGGCGCCGGAAAAAGCACCATCGCCCGGGCGGTGGCAGCAGCACTTGGCTTTATTTATGTGGACACCGGAGCATTGTACCGGACGGTGGCGCTGCATGCAAAGCGGAAAGGGGCGGAGACCCCGGAGCGGATTACCGCAGCCCTGCAAACAGCGGAGATCTCCCTGTGCTTTTCCGAAGGCACCCAGCATGTGATCCTGTGCGGAGAGGATGTGTCCGGACTGATCCGTACACCGGAGATTTCCATGGCTGCATCGGTGGTTTCCGCCATTCCGGCAGTCCGGCAGTATCTGTTTGATTTACAGCTGGAGCTTGCCAAACAGAACAACGTGATTATGGACGGCCGGGACATTGGCACAGTGGTGCTTCCCCATGCGGATCTGAAGATCTTCCTGACTGCCTCCCCGGAGGAGCGTGCCCGCCGCCGGTATCTGGAGCTGTCCGCAAAGCCGGATTGCCCCCCTATGGAGGAGATTTTGCAGGATATCATCAAGCGGGATGAGGCTGACCGGAACCGGGCAGTATCCCCCCTGCGGCAGGCGGAGGATGCGGTGCTGGTGGACACCACCCAGATGGATCAGCAGCAGGTGATCGACCATCTGCTGGGTCTGTGCCGGGAAAGGCTGGGACTGTAATGCTGTACTGTTTCGGATACTGGGTGGTCAGATTCCTCTATTTCCTCTTTTATCACATCCAGGTGGAGGGCAGGGAGCACATTCCCACATCCGGGGGCTTTGTGCTGGCATCCAACCACAGAAGCTATGCGGATCCGCCCCTGCTTGCTACCCGTTTGCGGGGACAGCGTTGTGTGTTCATGGCAAAGGAGGAGCTGTTCCGGAACAAATTTTTTGGTTGGCTGATCCGGAAGCTGGGGGCGTTCCCGGTGACCCGGGGTGCCGGCGACAACGGCGTGATCGAAACGGCGGAGCAATATGTGCGCAGCGGCAGAGTGCTGATGATCTTTCCGGAGGGCACCCGATCCAAGGACGGCAGAGTGGGCAGGGGCAAAACCGGCGTAGCGCTGATCGCTGCCCAGACCGGTGCGCCGGTGGTGCCGGTGGGCATCACCTTCACCGGAAAGCTGCATTTCCGCAGTAAGATCATCGTTCGGTTCGGCACGCCCATTCAGGCGGCGGAGCTGGCACTGGGGGAGGATCCCAAGCCCAGAGAGCTGGCGGCTTTGAAGAACCGGATCATGACGGAGATCAAGGGACTGGTGGATGAGCCGCCTTTGCCCCCGGCAGAGCCGGTGCAGGAATAAGGAGGACGTATGGTACAGATCACAGTTGCCAAAACCGCTGGCTTCTGCTTCGGGGTGGACCGGGCGGTGAAGCTGGTGTATGCGGAGTTGGAAAAGGGCGGACGGGTGGCAACCCTGGGGCCCATCATTCACAATGCGGACGTGGTAAACGACATGATCGCCAAGGGCGCCCGGATCGTCAGCTCTGTGGAGGAGCTGGAGCCGGGAGAGCGGGTGGTGATCCGCTCCCACGGGGTGGGCAGGAAGATCTACGAGCAGATCGCCGAAAAGGGGAATCCCCTGATCGATGCTACCTGTCCCTTTGTTGCCCGGATCCATAAAATTGTGGCGGAGCAGTCCGCAAAGGGATACTTTATTCTGATTGCCGGGGACGCATCCCACCCGGAGGTGCAGGGGATCGTTGGTCATTGTGACGAAAACTGTGCAGTTTTTAAGGACGAAACCGAGCTGAAGTGTTACATTGATAAAAATTCACCGAAATTCAAAAAAAAGCTTGCAATTGTCGCGCAAACAACGTATAATATATTATTATGGGGTGACTGTCTGAAACAATTACCAAAGGACGATCCCGATATACTGGTTTTCGATACGATCTGCAATGCTACCGCAAGCCGGCAGTCGGATGCGGCACGGCTTTCCGCCGATACTGACGTCATGGTAGTGGTAGGTGGACGGGACAGTTCCAACACGGTCAAGCTTTACGATGTCTGCCGCCGGAACTGCAAGGCGTACCATATTGAAAACGCAGGCGAGCTGTTTGCGCTCGATTTTTCCGGTGCCGAACGGATCGGCATCACGGCCGGAGCATCCACCCCGGCTTATATCATTAAGGAGGTACAAACAACCATGACTGACATTGCGAAAAATAATCTGGATGAGGACATTGATTTCGAAGCGGCTCTGGAGCAGTCCTTCAAAAAAATACATACAGGAGAGAGAGTTAAGGGCTACGTTGTTTCTGTAAACAGCAACGAGGCGATCGTAGACGTGGGCACCAAGCACACCGGCTATGTTCCCCTGGATGAACTGACTGACGATCCCAGCAAGAAGCCGGCTGATCTGGTACAGCCCGGTGATGAGCTGGATCTGATCGTGACCAAGATCAATGACCCCGAGGGCTATGTTCTGCTGTCCAAGCGCCGTGTTGACGAGCTGGTAGGCTTTGAGAACATTGCAAAGGCAAAGGAAGAGGGCACTATCCTCAAGGGCATCGTACAGAACGCTGTGAAGGGCGGTCTGATCGTTTCCTGCGATGGCGTCCGGGTATTCGTTCCCGCATCCCAGTCCGGTCTGGGCAGAGATGCTGACCTGTCCGTTCTGAAGAACAAGCCGGTTGAACTGAAGATCATTGAGGTCAATGAGCAGCGCCGCCGTGCAGTTGGCTCCATCAAGGCTGTTGCAAAGGCACAGAAGGATGCTGCAAGAGCAAAGTTCTGGGAGACCGCAGAGGTTGGTCAGGTATTCACCGGCGAAGTGAAGTCTCTGACAAGCTACGGCGCATTTGTTGACCTGGGCGGCATTGACGGCATGGTTCACATTTCTGAGCTGAGCTGGAAGCGCATCAAGCACCCCAGCGAGGTTGTCAAGGTTGGCGACATGCTGGAGGTTTACATCAAGGCTCTGGATCCGGAAGCAAACCGCATTTCCCTGGGCTACAAGAAAAAGGAAGACAATCCCTGGGAGCAGTTCCTGGCAAAGTATCACGTTGGCGACGTGGTAGATGCGACGGTTGTTTCCATCACCCAGTTCGGTGCATTTGCACAGATCATGGACGGGGTGGACGGTCTGATCCACATTTCCCAGATCGCAAACCAGCGTGTTGACAACGTAAAGGACATTCTTTCCGTTGGTCAGCAGGTTCAGGTCAAGATCGTAGAGATCGATCCGGAGAAGAAGCGCATCAGCATTTCCATGCGGGCACTGCTGGAGGACGCTGATGCAGCCAAGGCTGATGAAGCTGACGAGGTTGCATACTCTTCTGAGGACGCTGAATAATCCAAACAAGTAAATTGCAGAGCCGCCGGGCAAATGTCCGGCGGTTTTTTGTATAAATCGCTTGTTTTTTCTCTACATACCTGTTATAATATAGGCAATGCCGCACAGAGAGAGCGGTAATCAAAAACGAGGGGGCATACATGTATGGTAGATACACTCAGACGATACGGACAGGAACACGTCCTTTCTTATTATGAGACACTGGACGACGCACAGAAGGAAAAGCTGAAGGAGCAGCTTTCCCGTATGGATTTGTCTGTTCTGGCAGGGCTGAAGCATCAGGCAAAAGAAGAACGAGGCACATTCATGCCGCTGGGCGCATTGACCATTGATGAGATCCGCAGTAAGGAAAAGTTCTATATGGTGCAGGGGCTGAACGCACTGCAGAACGGCAAGATCGGTGCCGTGCTGCTGGCCGGAGGGCAGGGCACCCGGCTGGGGCTGGATGGGCCCAAGGGTACGTTGAATGTAGGGGTAACCCGGAAGCTGTATCTGTTTGAATGTCTGGTACAGAATCTGTTGCAGGTGGTCAAGCGCTGCGGCTCCTGGGTGCCGCTGTATGTGATGACCAGTGAGAAGAACAATACGGATACTATTGCTTTCTTTGAAGCGCACAAGTATTTTGGCTATGATCCGGGACAGGTTCGCTTTTTTGTGCAGGAAATGGCACCCTGCACGGATTTTGACGGTAGGATGATGCTGGAAGCGCCCGGGGCAGTGTGCAGCTCCCCCAACGGCAACGGCGGCTGGTTTAGTTCCATGGTTCGGGCAGGGCTGCTCAAGGATTTGAAGGAACGGGGCGTGGAATGGCTGAATGTGTTTGCAGTGGATAACGTTCTGCAGCAGATTGCAGACCCATGCTTTATCGGTGCGACCATTGCATCCGGCTGTGAGGCGGGCGCCAAGGTGGTTGCCAAGGCGGATCCGGACGAACGGGTGGGCGTGCTGTGCCTGGAGGACGGCAAGCCTTCTATTGTAGAGTACTATGAAATGACGGAGGAAATGCGCACGCTCCGGGAACCCGGCGGCAGGCTGTCCTATAATTATGGTGTGATCCTCAACTATCTGTTCCGGGTGGATAAGCTGCAAAAGATCATGGATCAGCAGATGCCGGTGCACCTGGTCAAGAAAAAGATCCCTTATATGAATGAACAGGGGCAGCTGGTGGAGCCGGAAGCGCCCAATGGCTACAAGTTCGAGACGCTGGTGCTGGATATGGTGCATATGCAGAACAGTTGTTTGTCCTATGAGGTGAAGCGGAACAAGGAGTTTGCACCTATTAAAAATGCCACTGGCGTAGATTCTCTGGAGAGCGCCCGGGAGCTGCTGAAGTTGAACGGAGTTACGCTCTGAGGGACAGTGTGAAAAGTATACAAATTTTAGCACGGTGGATCCCGTCTTTTTCGCCATGTAGAGAAAATGGTGAAATGCGGCGTTTTATCAGGCAAAAAATTATGATGTATTCTTAAAAAAAAACCGGAATTCATATTGACTTGACGGCATTTTTATGATAAAATCGTCTTATAAAGCGTTCCTGTATGCTGTGAGAATAGGTGGAGTATGTCAAACGGCGGCGGGAATGCGGGCACACTGTGCTGTGCAGGACATGCACGGAACAGTGGAATATATTGAATAATGGGAGAGAGGTAAACAAATGAAAAAGACATTCTTCAAGAGAAGTATGGCGTCCGTGCTCAGCACCTGCCTGGTTCTCACACAGGGTGTGTTTGCGGCTCCGGCAGTGACTACTCTGACAGCAAATGCTGCAGATACCAATGTCACCATCAAGAGCTTCACAAACATTGATCCTGATGTTGTGGACAATCCTGAGCAGAAGTCTGAATGGGGTCTGAACTTCAACACTCTGTTCAAGAATAATGCACCGGACATTGGTGGCACCGCAGAGGTTGATGCATCCGTCGCAAAGAACCTGCTGAACAGCTACACAGACTTCTTCAGAAATGGTGCGTACGATGAGCTGGCAACTGCCATTGCAGGCAACATCCAGACTGGCGTACTCACAAGAATCACAACAGATACCTATGAAGTAAACTTCGAGCTGGCTGAAAGCGGTGCACTGATTGCTGATGAGGCAAACGCACGGCTGGCAAAGCAGGTTGAAAAGACTCTGGGCGCAGACGCAGTATCCTATATGACTCCTCTGGACTTCAGCGGTTTCAGTGTAAAGGGTTCTGTTACCGTGAACCTGGATCTGTCCAATCTGAGCAATGACAACAAGATCAGTGCTACATACCTGTTCACTGATGAAAACGGCACAAGCTACACCCTGTTCGGCGATGGCACTGGTGAGGATCTGTACGATTACATCGACAGCAAGTATGATGAAGCTGCTGCAATCGTAAAGAATGCAATTACTGACCAGACTCCGGCTGAACTGAAGGAAGTTCTGGAGACCAAGCTGGCAAACGGCAAGAAGACCATTGACGGCTACAAGCAGGAAGTAACCAACAAGTACAACTGGATCAAGGGCATGAGCACCACCAGAAACGGTTCTGATGTAAACGATGCTTTGGACGGTCTGTACGCTCTGTACGGCGACAGCAAGTATTATCCGCAGGCACTCAAGAGCCTGGATGTTCTGGCTGCAAGCAGCACATGGGCAGCTCGTTATGCAAACGCAGCAAGCAATGCAAACACCTTCCTGGCAAAGTACGGCGCTGTATACAGCATCGGCTACGGTGATCTGATGAGCTACTTTGGTACTCTGACCAACGTAAACGTTGTAATCGGCGGCGGAAACGCTACCATGAAGGCTGATATGCCTGAGGATCAGATGGACGAGCTGATTGCTTACTACGATGCACAGGGTCTGGAAGTTGTAAGCTCTGTAAAACATGTAGAGCTGAATATGGATCTGGTATCCGGTGCAGCAGCAGGCGGTGCGCTGAACATCACAAGAGAGATTGTTACCAAGGCAAAGACTACGGAAACAACCACTGAGACCACTACCACCTCTGTAACAGAGGTTAGCACAGTAACAACCGAAACCTCTACTGAGCCGGTTGTATCCTCCACAACTGAGGAAGGCAGCCAGACCACAGCGGCACCTGCTTCCAGCACAACAGAGGAAGGCAGCCAGACTACAGCTGCTCCTACCTCTGGCACAACTGAAGAAGGTAGCCAGACCACAGCGGCTCCTGCTTCCAGCACATCTGTTGAAGGCAGCCAGACTACAGCTGCTCCTACCTCTGGCACAACTGAAGAAGGTAGCCAGACCACAGCGGCTCCTGCTTCCAGCACATCTGTTGAAGGCAGCCAGACCACAGTGGCTGAGAACACTGTAAAGTATGAGATCCCCACTGTAGCAGCTAAGCCCGGCGAGACTGTTGAGATCCCGGTTAAGGTTTATGCAGGATCTCCTGTCAACGGCATCAGCCTGAACCTGGCTGCTGATGAGACACTGACCTATGATTCCTTCGCAGCAGGCGTTGCATACACCGGCGAGCCGGTTTGGAACGCAGCTTCCATGGCTTATAGCTGGAATTCCGAGACGGATCAGACCGCAGCAGATGTAGTTCTGTTTACTGTAAAGTTCACAGTTCCGGCTGACGCAGCAGTTGGCGTATACCCCATCACATTCAACACAGCAAACTGCGAGACAGTAAATGCAAACGGTGATATTCTGACAGCTGAGTATGTAGACGGGGCAGTTGTTGTTGAAGGCACAACCGCTACAATCGACGGTTACACCTTTGATAAGGAGGCTACTCTGATCGGCGATATGTTCTGGTCCGAGGATCCCACTCCCTTCGACACAAGCGACTTGAATGTTCAGATTACTGTTTCTATGAAGTCTGTTGCAGTTGTAGACGGCAAGGTTGAGGAAGTTTCCGACACAGAGACTCTCCCGATCGGCAATCTGTTTGCTCTGACCGCAAACAGCGCTTCTGAGCTGGAATACACCGAGGCTGGCGAGTACACCATCGGCATTCTGGTTGATGAAACTGCAATTGCAGAAGCTGTTGAGAATCTGGTTGAGACTGAAGTAACCTGGACCGATCTGGATAAGTCTGCTGTTGCAGGCGAGTTCACTGTTCTGGTTGGTCTGAGAGGCGATGTAAACCTGGATGGTAAGGTAGACGTTGCAGACGCTGTACAGATCCTGCAGTATTCCGCAGCAGCAATCCTGGAAGAAGCAGGCGGTCAGCCTGAGATTCCTTCTGCTGAGATCATTGAGCCGGATTCCCTGGCTAAGTTCTGCGCAGACGTTGACTGCTATAAGGATGCAGAGCATGCAAAGATCAACACTGCTGATGCAGTATGCATCCTGAATTATTCCGCTGCATTCCTGGCGAATGGATCCGCATCTTGGTATGAAGTTCCTGGTGCAAACCAGTATGTTGCATACGCACAGACTGACGATGAATAAGCTGAAAGATTCAATCTGTTGTTTTTACATGCGGGCGTTGCCCGCATGTATAACATAAAACATTTGAAAGGAAAAGAAGAAAATGAAGAAGACATTTATGAGAACGGTTGGCGTTCTGTCTACAGCTGCTATGTTGGCAGTAGGCGCTATGAGCATCACTGCAAGCGCTGACGGCGCTGCAAAGCTTTCCATGGATCAGAAGTTTGCTGAACCCGGCGAGACTGTTGAAATCGCCTTGAACCTGGAGAACTTCGACGCTTCTTGGACTGGCCTGGAATTCCTGGTTAACTACGATCCGAAGCTGGAAGTTGCTCTGGATGGTGCTGGCGATATCGATTACAGCTATGGCGATGCAATTGGCGCTATGGGCAAGAAGATCTCCGTTGGTGGTGCAATTTCCAAGGATCTGACTGCTGATGGTCTGAAGGGCTTTGCTTTTGCTTGGGGTACTGCAACTGCAATCTCCGGCAACGGTCAGCTGGGCGTTTTCAAGTTCACAGTTCCGGCTGATGCACAGCCTGGCGATGAGTTCCCGATCAACATCACTGTTAACGAAGGTTCCTTCATCGATGCTAACAAGGAGAACATTGCTTTTGAGACAGCAAACGGCTGGATCAAGATCAAGGAAGAGGAGACCACCACTTCTGAGGAGACCACTACAACTACCACTACTACCACAACTGAGGGCGCTGCTGAGACTTCCGCTCCGGTAGTAACTACATCTGCAGTTACCACAACTAAGACTCCGGACGTTAAGCCTCCGAAGATGGGTGTAGACGGTGCTGCTCTGGGCGTTGTTGGTATGCTGTCCGCTGCTGCTGCAGCTGCTGTAGTTCTGAAGAAGAAGAAGGACTAATTCCGATTTCTCAGAAAGCATGCAAAAAGTATAAGCACTAACACAAAGAAAACGGTGTAGCGAAAGCTGCACCGTTTTTTTGCATAGTTGTCCGGAACCCCACATAAAATGAAGGCGGGAGCAGAAGCCACTCCCGCCTTCTATATGCAAAAAAATAAGAGCCAATGGCTCTTATGAAAAAATGTGAAATGAAACATATGTGTAGAACAAAAGAAAGGAGACAACAAAACGAGTGTAAATAACAAATTGCTTTTACACTGTTATTATTATACCCGAAAAAGAGAGAATCGTCAATCATTTTGGGCGAAAAATCGGGAAAGAGAAGAAAAATAGTGATTTTGCACAAAATTCCTGAAATGGATTCGGCATAATGATAAGCAGATTCTGCCGCAGCGGAATTTAAATTCGTGGGAATTCCCGAAAAACCGTGGGATATCCGCAATGTTTTAGAAAAAAGGTATTTACAAAAAAGGCGTTTTGTGATATCATGTATTGTAATGGGTATAGTGCGCGCCACGCACAATTGCCTAGGGCAATGCCCCTTGGATCCTTCCCGGAGCACTGCTACTAAATACTAGGAGGACAAACCAATGGCAAGAAAAAAGAAAACCATGGACGGTAACAATGCTGCCGCTTATGTATCCTATGCGTTTACAGAAGTAGCTGGCATTTACCCGATCACCCCTTCAAGCCCCATGGCTGACTACGTTGACCAGTGGTCCGCACAGGGTGTGAAGAACATCTTCGGGACCACCGTCAAGGTTGAGGAAATGCAGTCTGAGGCTGGTGCAGCCGGTACAGTGCACGGTTCCCTGAACGCTGGTGCGCTCACAACCACCTATACCGCATCCCAGGGTCTGCTGCTGATGATCCCCAACATGTACAAGATTGCCGGCGAACTGCTGCCGACTGTTTTCCATGTATCCGCACGCTGCGTTGCTTCTCACGCACTGAATATTTTCGGCGATCATTCCGACGTGTACGCATGCCGTCAGACCGGCTTTGCAATGCTGGCTGAGACCAACCCCCAGGAGGTTATGGATCTGGCTGCTGTTGCACATCTGGCTGCAATTGAGAGCCGTGTTCCTTTCATCAACTTCTTTGATGGTTTCCGTACCTCCCACGAGATCCAGAAGATCCAGGTTTGGGATTACGCTGACCTGAAGGAAATGTGCAACATGGACGCTGTGAAGGCATTCCGTGAAAGAGCTCTGAATCCGGAGCATCCCACTATGCGTGGTTCTCACGAAAATGACGATACCTTCTTCCAGCACCGTGAAGCATGCAACAAGTACTATGATGCTGTTCCCGCAATCGTTGAAAACTACATGAACAAGGTCAACGAGAAGTTGGGTACTGACTACAAGCTGTTTAATTACTACGGTGCAGCTGACGCTGACCGTGTAATCATTGCAATGGGTTCCATCTGCGATGTGGCTGAGGAAGTCATTGACTACCTGAACGCAAAGGGCGAGAAGGTTGGTCTGGTAAAGGTTCGTCTGTACCGTCCGTTCTCTGCTGAGAAGCTGGTAGAGGCAATCCCGGCTACTGCAAAGAACATTGCTGTTCTGGACAGAACCAAGGAGCCCGGTTCCATCGGCGAGCCCCTGTACCTGGATGTAATTGCTGCACTGAACGAGCAGGGCAGAACCGCCAACGTGATCGCTGGCCGTTACGGTCTGGGTTCTAAGGATACACCTCCGGCAAGCATCTTCGCAGTATACGAAGAGCTGGCAAAGGCTGATGCAAAGAGAAAGTTCACTCTGGGTATCCACGACGATCTGACCTATCTGTCCCTGGAGGAGAAGCCCTCCCCGAATACTGCGGCAGAAGGAACCATCGAGTGCAAGTTCTGGGGTCTGGGCGGCGACGGTACCGTTGGCGCAAACAAAGACTCCATCAAGATCATCGGCGATCATACCGACAAGTATGTACAGGCTTACTTCCAGTATGACTCCAAGAAGACCGGCGGTATCACCGTATCCCACCTGCGGTTCGGCGATCAGCCCATCAAGAGCCCCTACTACATCAACAAGGCTGACTTCGTTGCATGTCATAACCCCTCCTACATCATGAAGGGCTACAAGATGGTCAACGATGTAAAGCCCGGCGGTAAGTTCCTGATCAACTGCCAGTGGACGCCTGAGGAACTGGAGAAGCACCTGAACGCTGAGACCAAGCAGTATATTGCAAAGAATAACATTCAGCTGTACACAGTAAACGCAATTGACATTGCCGCAAAGATCGGTCTGGGCAAGCGTACAAGTACCGTACTCCAGTCCGCATTCTTCGCTCTGGCAAATGTTCTGCCTTCTGAGGATGCCATCAACTACATGAAGGAAAAGGCAACCATGAAGTTCTCCAAGAAGGGTCAGGACATTGTGGACATGAACCACAAGGCTATCGACGCCGGTAAGGACGCTCTGGTGAAGATCGACGTTCCGGCTGCTTGGGCAACCGCTGTTGACACTGCTGCTCCGGAAGCATCCAAGGGCCCGGCTAAGCTGGTCAAGATGGTTGACGAGATCATGAAGCCTGCCGGCAAGATGGATGGTTACTCCATTCCTTGTTCCGCATTTGCCGATCATGTGGATGGTACCTTTGAGCAGGGCGCTTCCGCATACGAAAAGCGTGGCGTAGCTGTGATGGTTCCGACCTGGAACGCTGAGACCTGTGCAAAGTGCAACAAGTGTGCATTTGTATGTCCCCACGCTACCATCCGTCCCTTCGCTATGAACGCTGAGGAGGCTGCTGCTGCACCGGCAAATACCAAGAAGGCTCCCAAGCCCATCATAAAGACCGATTACACCTATACACTGGCAATCTCCCCCATGGATTGTATGGGATGCGGCGTATGTATCGGCGTATGCCCCACCAAGTCCCTGACCATGGTTCCCAGAGAGGGCGAGGAGGATCAGCAGGCAGTATTCGATTACTGTGTTGCAAAGGTTTCCGAGAAGCCCGAGGTTGCTACCGACGCTACTGTCATCAGCAGCCAGTACAAGCAGCCGCTGCTTGAATTCTCCGGCTCCTGCGCAGGCTGTGCTGAGACCTCTTACGCACGTCTGATCACCCAGTTGTTCGGCGACAGAATGTATATTTCCAACGCAACCGGTTGTTCCTCCATCTGGGGCGGTCCTGCTGCAACCTCTCCGTACACCGTAAACAAGGACGGCTTTGGCCCGGCTTGGGCAAACTCCCTGTTTGAGGATAACGCAGAGCACGGTTTGGGTATGTACCTGGGTCAGAGAGCAATCCGTGAGCGTCTGATCAACGATGTAAAGACCATTGCAGGCTCTGAAAAGGTTTCCGATGCTGTGAAGGCTGCTTGCGAGCAGTACCTGAACACCCTGGAGGACGGCAAGGAGAATGCAGCAGCAACAAAGGCTCTGGTTGCAGAGCTGGAGAAGATTGACTGCGACTGCGAGGCTCGTGCTGACATCCTGGCAAACAAGTCCTACCTGTCCAAGAAGTCCGTTTGGATCTTCGGCGGCGACGGCTGGGCATACGATATCGGTTTCGGCGGCGTTGACCACGTTCTGGCAACCGGCGAAGACGTAAACATTATGGTATTTGATACCGAGGTTTACTCCAACACCGGCGGTCAGGCTTCCAAGTCTTCCAACATCGGTCAGGTTGCACAGTTCGCTGCAGCTGGTAAGGCAATCGCAAAGAAGCGTCTGGCTGACATTGCAATGTCCTACGGCTACATTTACGTTGCACAGATTGCAATGGGTGCGGACATGAACCAGACCCTGAAGGCAATCAAGGAAGCTGAATCCTACCACGGCCCGTCCCTCATCATCGGCTACGCTCCCTGCGAGATGCACAGCATCAAGGGCGGTATGACCAACTGCCAGGCAGAGATGAAGAAGGCTGTTGACTGTGGTTACTGGAATAACTTCCGGTACGATCCCAGACTGGCAGCAGAGGGCAAGAATCCCTTCATGCTGGACAGCAAGGCTCCTACCACCTCTTATCGTGACTTCATCATGAATGAAGCACGTTACAGCTCCCTGACTCGTTCCAACCCGGAGAGAGCAGATCAGCTGTTCGCCAAGGCAGAACACACTGCAAAGGATAGATACGATTATCTGTCCCACCTGGCTGAATTCTACGGCGAAGTAAAGTAAGCAACCCATAAAAAGAGCGGCATGGCGAAAACCATGCCGCTTTTTTGCGTAAGGCAACACCACACAATTTTTTGCAGTGTTGTCGTAAATAGAAAAGAACATGCCACAGCACCGGGTTGACGCTGTGGCATGTTTTGTATAGTGGAATCAGCAGATCCGCTCTGTGATGAGTCCGCAGATTTCCTTTAAGTGCTGGGCGAAGAAGAAGTGTCCGCCGGAGAAGCCGAAATAGTCGCACTTGCCGCCGGTGAATCTGTCCCAGTCCCGGAGATCCACGTTCCGGAGAATGTGGTCCTCCTTGCCGTACAGCACGGTGATATCACAGCCGAAGGGAGCTTCTTCCGGGGTCAGAGTGAACCGATCCGCCATGCGCACGTCCGTGCAGAGAATCCGGTTCAGCATCCGGCGCAGCTCCGGATCCGTATCCGGAATGGCGGTGCTGAGTCCGCCCTGGGCGAAAAACTGCACCAGCTCTTCATCGGACAGATGGTCGGCGTTCAGCATCCTTGTACCGTCACAGGGGGCGCATCTGCCGGACATGAAGGCATGCCGGGGGGGTGGCAATCCGGCGGTTTGAGTCTGGCGGATCAGCTCCGCAGCCAGCAGGGTGCCCATGCTGTGACCGAACAGGGCGTAAGGCTCCTGTTCCAGCAGGAGGCGATGGGTCTGGATCAGATCCGCCACGCAAGCGGAAACCTCCGTCAGCAGTGGCTCCCCGGATCGGGTGAACCGGCCGGAAAGCTCCATGGGCACTACCTTCAGATCCCGGGGCAGGTACCGCTTAAAGGTACAGTAGCTTTTGGCAGAGCCGCCGGCGTGGGGCAGAAAAAACAGTACCATGCTCAGCCCCCAATGGGTGTGCCCTTTTCGTTCAGCAGGTTGAAGATCTCTCCAACGGTGCTGATGGATGCCACCAGGGACAGAGGAATGTTCAGCTGATAGGTTTCCGTGATGTGGGAGCCCAGACCGAACAGCCCCAGGGAGTCCAGATACAGGTCGTCATACACGTCGGTGCTTTCGGTGATCTCAGCGGCATCCACCCCAACGTAGTCGGAAATGTGCTGCTTGAATTCGTCCCAGTTCAGATTGTTCATGTTATTTGTACTCCTTTTTTCTCAGATACTTAAACTGAATTTTGCCGATGTCCTTGGGAATCTCCTCCACCAGAACCACCTTGTCGGGGATTTTGTAGGCGGACAGCTTGCCGTCAAAGTAGTGGGCAAGGGCACCCCGGGTGATCCGGGCATCCCCCTTCGGCTGGATGTATGCCACGATCTGCTGCCCGATTACCGGGTGGGGTTCATCGGTGACAGCGGCAGCGGCAATATCCGGATGGGTCAGCAGGCATGCTTCCACTTCCTCCGCATGCACCAGGTTGCCGCCCCGCTTGATGATCCGCTTGCTTCTGCCGGCAAAGCGCACTGCGCCGCCGGGCAGCTTTGTCACCAGATCTCCGGTGCAGAACCAGCGTCTGCCCTGTTCGTCCCGGAGGATCTTTTCAGTGGACAGCTCCGGATTGCCGAAATATTCGGTGATGACCGCATCCGTAAACACACACAGCTCGCCGGTTTCCCCTTCGTTGACCTCGTTCCGGTTCTCGTCCAGCACCTTCACGTCCGTAAAGGGCAGCTTCTTGAAGTCACTGGGATCCGTATCCCCGTCCAGCTGGGAATCCCACACCACCATGGTTGCGGTCTCGGAGGAGCCGATCACGTTGATGACCCGGATGCCCAGCCGGTGTACAAAAATGTCTGCCAGTTCCTTGGGCAGCACCTCGCCGGCAAAGTAGCATACCCGGACGCTGGACAGATCGTACTTGTCAAAATCCGGGGTGGACAGCAGCACCTTTGCCAGGGTGGAGGTGAGCTGGATCACGCTGATGTGGTATTTCTGGACGGTTTCCAGGAATGTGACCGGGTTGAACTGGGGCTGGTACAGCACGGTGCCCCCCTTGAGGGTCATTTGCAGTCCCATGCCGAAGCCCCCCTGGTGGTACAGGGTCATGCCCAGCATCATTACGTCCTCGGCGGTAAAGTGCAGGTGGGAGCCCATATCCTCCTGGGAGATCAGGAAGCCCTCATAGGGCACAGCCAGTACCTTTGGGGTGCCAGTGCTGCCGGAGGTGCATGCCAGGGACATGGTGTGTTCCGGTTCCGGGGTAAAGGGGGCGCATTCCATGCCGCAGTAGTCCCGCAGGAAGGTGTCCTCGGTGATGAATACCGGATCCGCCGGCAGCGCCTCCTGGGGAGCAAAGCAAATACACTTGTCCTGGGAAAGCTGTCCGGGTACCAGGGCGCTGACTGCGTCAATGATCCGGTTGTTCCGGTATCTCTCCGCCAGGAAACAGATCTTCACAGTGGTGGCAGGGATCAGACGGGACAGCTCCAGACTGCCGCTCTGGGGATCCATGGGCACAGGCTGCGCCCCGATGCGGATGGCGGCCCAGTATACCAGGTACCATTCGATGCTGTTGGGCATAATGATGCCCACCTTGTCGTTGGGATTTATCCCCAGCTTCTGCATGCCGGAGCCAAGCCGGGCGGTCATCTCCATAAACTCCTGGTAGGTCAGGGTGTTTTCATCGATCCGCAGCAGCACTTTATCCGGAGTCTCCGCTGCGTACTTGCCGTAGTAATCAAAATATGTCTTGCGCATGTTACTTCCTTTCCGTTAGACGATCCGCCAGAAAATCTGCTGCCAGATGCTTGACCCAGTGGAACTGCTCTCCCACGGGCATGGCATGCATGATGGTTTCCTCGGATACATAGGCAGGCTTTTCGGAAATGTAGATCTTCTCCTTGTAGCCGATGGCCTTGTCAAACAGCCGCAGGGAGGCTTCCGTGTCCATCCAGTTGTCGTCGTCGCTGTACGCCATCAGGAAATCACAGCCGACCGTGCCCTCCTCGATCTGCTTCATGCCCTCCAGATAGTTGTCTGCATACTGGAAGGAGGACCACCTGCCCCGTTTCATCCATACCGGAATGGAGCCTTGATCCGCAAAGTGCATCAACAGCGGGAACAGGCTGACGCAGCATTTTGTTTCCGGATGCTTGGCGGAGGCACGGAAGGCATAGCCGCCCCCCATACACAGACCAAAGTTGCCGATCCGGTCAGCATCCAGGTCTGCCCGATTTTCCAGGAAGGCGTAGATGCCATCAAAGGCAGCCTCCAGCATGGGGCCGCCGCACTTGATCCCGTTGTGGATCACGGCTGCTCCGGCACCGGGCATGTCCGGCGTCAGCACTGCGATGCCCCGTTCCAGCAACGGCTCTGCCAGCATTTCCAGCTCTTCCTTGCAGCTGCCGATGCCGGAATAGGTGATGACGCAGGGGTAGGGAGCCTGGCTGCCATCGTCCGGGAAGTGCAGATATGCAGGCAGCACCCCTTCCTTGGTGGGGATCTCCACATATTCCACCTTATGGTCACAGTAGCCGGTGTACTGGCTGTAGGCATGTGCCAGACCGTCGTAGATCTCGGTTTTTTTGTCAATGTCCTCGGTGTTGATCATGTAGCAGGCATAGTGGCACTGTGCCGCCAGCTTGTAGTATGCCCGGGCGGAGATCCGGTGACCGCTGTCCACAGCCTGCCGGGCAAGATCGGTGTATTTGCGGATCTTCTCCGCCCATTCACCCAGCCATACGCTCTGGATCTGTTTGCCGCTCATCACCTTGATGCCGTCGATCTTCTTGAGGATGTATTCAATATCAAAGGGGTTTGCCCCGAAGATCATGGAGCGTGTCACCACCGGGTTCAGCAAATCTCTGATGGCCCATTTCATTGTGCGTCAGTCCTTTCCGGTATATTTCCAGGCACTTTCCCGTGCCATTTCTGTAAACTGCATGTAGATCCGGTGAGGATCCACGCCTGTATGCTGCCGGAACAGGGCAAGCATCCGATCCGCAAAACGATCCAGAAACGCTTGCTTTTCCTTGGAACATTCCTGGGGCAGCACATAGCGGAATTCCGCAAAAAATACTGTATCGCCGGTGCCGTTCATGCGCATATCGCAGGAATCCAGCATAGCCATCACCGCAGCCAGGGGCTTGTTGAGCAGCTCTGCCGCTGTTGTGGCGGTATCCAGCAGCAAAGCCTCTCTTGCTGCCGCATCCATGGGGTAGTTGGTTTTCAGTTGGCAAATTGGCATAGAAATTCCTTTCGTGGGTTATTCGTATTTGCAGAACACCAGGGAAGCGTTGTGGCCGCCGAAGCCGAAGGAATTGGACAGGGCGGTGCGGATGCGCTGCGCTCGTGCAGTGTTGGGGATGTAGTCCAGATCCAGTGCAGGATCCGGAATGTCATAGTGCAGGGTGGGGGGCAGCATGCCGGTTTCGATGGCTTTGACGCAGGCAATAGCTTCCAGGGCACCCCCTGCCGCCAGGGTGTGGCCGATGGCTGCCTTGATGGAGGACACGGGCACCTGCTTTGCCCGCTCTCCCAACAGAGACTTGACCGCCATGGTTTCATACAGGTCGTTCAGGTTGGTGGAGGTACCGTGGGCGTTGATATAGTCCAGCTGCTCCGGCTGTAAGCCGGCGTTTTCCAGGGCGGCAGCCATGGTCTGTGCCATGCCGGCGCCGTCGGTTTTCGGAGCCGTCATGCTGTAAGCCTCGCTGTTCATATGCGCCCCTGCCAGGGTACAGTAGATCCGGGCACCCCGTGCCTTTGCGGTCTGCTCCGATTCCAGGATCAGAGTACCGGCACCTTCCCCCATAATGAAACCGTCCCGATCCCGGGTGAAGGGGCGGCAGGCGGTTTCGGGATCCGGGTTCACGGACATGGCGAGGAGCTGGTTGAAGCCCTTGATGACGGAGTGGGTAACCGTGTTGGAAACGCCCCCTACGATCACCGTGTCGTACATGCCCGCTTCAATCATCTGCTTGGCAATCGCCATGGCATAGGCAGAGGAGGCGCAGGCGGTGCTTACATTGAATGCGGCACCGGTGAGCCCATACTTGATGGATACCATGGCAGGCAGCTCACTGGGCATTTTCCGCAGGGTGATGTTCAAAGGCTTGTCCAGCTCTGCATCCTCCATAGAATTGTCAATGACCCCGTAGATCACAGCCACCCTGGAGCGGTCACAGGCAGTAAAGTCTATGCCGCTGTCTGCAACCGCTTCTCCGGTACTGGCGAGTCCGGTACGGGTGGCACGGGTGGTGGCGCTTAGCTGGCGTTTTTTCCAGTAGCGGGATGCTTCTGCTTCAAAGGAATCCGGCACCTGGGCAGCGACCTTGGTGTCATGCTCCTCTGTGGAGATCCGGGTAATGGGGCTGATGCCGCCCTTGCCGGCGATCAGATTCTCCCAGTATTCCGAAACGGTATTGCCGATTGCGGTGACTGCGCCCAGCCCGGTAATCACAACTCGATTCATAATTACACCTCAGAAAAAATAGTATCCCAGACCTGCGCTCCGGCAGGCTGGTAGGATGCAAAGCCTGTGGTTTGGTAAAAACGATCCAGAACGGCGGAAAGCGTTTCCGCTCCGTATGCCTGATACAGTTCTTTTGGGGTCTGTGCCAGTCCCAATGTTTCCTGCATAGCACGAGCGAACAGCGCCCGATCCCCGTTGTATTCTCCCAGAGCGCGTGCCATTTCGTTCAGCAGCAAAGCGGTCATATCTGCCGTCGCCCGGGAAGCATCCCCGGATGTATCCGGCATGTGGGCTGCTGCATAGTCCAGGAAGGACAGGGGTGCAGGGGAGCATCCCGCATCCAGTAGCTGCTTCATAGCGGTATGACCGTATGCCAGCAGCCCGGCGTTCCGGGGAATCCGGAACCGACCGGGGTCTGCTCCCATAAGCCCTAGCCCCACGCTGTCCAGGATCTCGAACACAGGCGCAGTGGGCATCAGACCGGACAGCGCCTTGTCCAACTGTGCCGGGCTGACCCTGTATTGCTCCAGCAGCACAAAGCCATGGGCAACGGCACAGGACAGGATCTGGTTGAGATACATGTGGTAGGCGCCCTCCAGGGGCAGTGGTTCCTTGCCGATGCGCTGTACCAATGCAGCAACGGCTTCAGCGGTTTTTGCACTGGTTTCCGGCAGCAGGTTCAGCTCCACAAAGCCGGTGAGCCGCACCGGGTAGAAAAAGTGCATGCCGGAACACCGGGACAGATCCTGCACCGGGGCGAAAATGTCCGCCACCGGCAGGGAGGAGGTATTGGTCAGCAGCAGACAGTCCGCCGGGACGATCTGCGTCAGTCTGGCGAACAGCGCCTGCTTGGCGGCAAGCGACTCCGGGATGGCTTCCAGTACCAGATCGCAGCCGGCAAATTCTCCGGGATCCGCCGTAAAGGTGACAGCCTGTTTCCGGTCTGCAAGCTGCTGTTCCGTCAGCAGCCCTCGCCGATGCTTCCGATCCATCTGCTTCTGTAGGTTGGCGGCATGCTTTTCCGTGTTGTATGGCTCCAGGATCACAAACCGATCCTCCCGGAGCTTGTCAAAGAGCAGGTTGAAAATATCCTGCCCCATTTTGCCGAATCCGGCAATGCCCAGCTTCATAGTTCTGCTCCTTCCTGTAGATACTGCCGAAGCAGGGGGAGACTGTCCTCATCAGAAAAATGCGCCGTGTGGCTGCTGATCCAGTCAATGAGTGCTACCGCCTGGGCATAGCCCTGTTTTTTGCCGCAGAGGAAATCCGCCCAGCCCAGAGCGTAAGCTGTTTCTGCCGGGATCAGTTCTCCGGACATGACCAGCCTGTAGGCGTTGGACATGCCGCACAGCTTAATGGTGCGTGCAAGCCCTCCCAGGGCAGGCAGGATGCCGAAGGTGGACTCCGGCTGTCCCACCCGGGCGTTTTTCTCACAGATCCGGTAATGACTGTTGACAGCGATCTCGCTGCCGGAGCCGATGCAGAATCCGGTCACCACGCTGACCACCGGGAAGGGCAGACTGCGCAGGAAGGTGAAATGCCGCTTTTGCTTACAGTGGGCAGGGGGCAGGCGCTTCCCGTCAAAGGACTCGGCAGCGGAACGCTCTGCCAGGGCATCCACATCGGCGCCCACGCTGAAATGCCTGCCGCCGCCCCGGATGATGAGCCCCCGGATGCCGGGCTGGGTGCTGCGAAGCTGAACCTGATCCATGATCGCTTCGTACTCCCGGAAAAATGCTCCGGTCATCAGATTGTTGCCGGGGGCGGACATGGTCAGAGTCAGGATACCGGCTTCTTCGGTCAGGGCAAAGGCTGTTTCTTCAGGCATGGCTCTTTCCTCCGTTCTTCTGTTCCATCAGCCGGTAAAAGGCAAAGGACTCCTGTTCCAGCACAGTCTGCACCGGGTCATGCCGGGCACAGAGGAAGCAGGCGGTGATTTCCGCCGCCTGCTGTGGGGTCTTTCCTGCGAACAGCTTGTCCGTCAGAGCGGATACGTCCCCGGAAAAGCTATCCGCATTCTCTATCAGCATACAGAAATTCTCCGGTTTTCTGCCGCACAGAAGCGATGTCCGCTCCGCCGGGCATGCACCGGTAAAGGGCACTGCACTGATGCGCAGATCAAAGGCAGCCAGCAGAGCCGGATCCCAGGTGTTTGGATCCGGCAGGGCAGCGGCGGTCAAAAAGGGAACCTGCGAAAGCCAGTTCCGCAGAAGGGCTTCCCGGGAAGATTCCGCAAGAAAAAAGCCGTCGGTCAGGAACACCAGCAGCATGCAGGGGGTTCCCAGCCGGTCACGGCTTTCGTATATTTCAAACAGGGATCCCGCATCCGTGACGGTGGTCACGAACGGGGTGGTTTCAATCTTCATGGCTGTCACGCTCCATCAGTTCTCGGGCTGCCTGGGGAATATCGCAGATGATCCGCTCCCCATTCACATAGGCAAGCTTGCCCCGGATGCGGCAGGCGGTCAGCCCGGTGTTTGCCTGTATGACGATATGGGTGTATCTGACCAGTCCGGCGGAGCAATACATTTCGGTTTCGATCCGCACCGGATCTAAAAGATGCAGTTCGTGGAGATACCGCAGGCTGCTTTCCAGGATCACCGGAAACAGCCCTTCCTTTTGGAGCAGCTCCACCAGGCCGTATCGATTCAGGCAGTGCCACATGGCGGCTTCGGCATAGTTCAAGTACACCGCATTGTTCACATGTCCGAAGGAGTCCAGCTCGTACCCCCGGACGGTCAGTTCGTAAGTGCTTTTCATTTTGCTTGGTTCGCCTCCGCCAGGACTTGTTCAAAGCCGCCCTTGGAGGGATCCTCTACTCCTGTCTCTGCACGCTCCATGGTTTCCAGGATGGTGCGGATCTGGAGGGAGGTGTTGGTGCCGATCAGTTCCCGGAGAAACGCCTTGGCAGGCTCTAAGGGGTTCTTTCCTTCGCACAGGGTAGTGACCAGTCCTGCTTGCAGGGCATCCTGGGCGGTGAGCATTTCTCCCCGCAGGCACATGGACAGCGCCTTTTCCCTGCCCAGCAGCCGGTACAGCCGCTCCATGCCCCCCATGCCGGGGACGACTCCATGCATGATCTCCGTCAGCCCCAGAAAGGCGTTGGGGGTGCAGATCCGGAACTGGCAGCTCAGAGCAATCTCCAGCCCGCCTCCGAAGCAGCCGCCGTGAATGGCGGCGGCAGTCAGAATGGGCAGGCGTTCGATGGTGCGGAGCAGTGTTCGTGCAGCCTCCAGCTTCCGGGAGATGCCATTGTTGGCAGCGTCCCCGAACAGGGACACATCAGCCCCATGAGAAAAGTGCCTGCCCTTGCCGGTGATGACAAGCCCCTTGATTCCGGGGTTGTCCCTCAGAAAATCCAGCAGCACGGACTGTTGAATAAATTCCGGCTCTGTCAGCAGGTTCTTTGGCCCGTTGTCCAGAGTCAGAACCACAAGCGCTCCATCTGCCTCCAGGGTGGATAAATTGGAACGGATCATGGCTTACTGATTTACAATGTCGTTGCCGTACTGGTAAACCTTGCAGAACATGTTTACCACGTCGGACATGGTGTCCATGGGCGCCTTCAGCATGTACTTGCCGATGCTCTGAAGCTTGACATCCAGGTCATACTTTTCTGCGGTCATTTCGATCAGCTCCACGAACATCAGGGAGTCGCTGCCCAGATCCTCCTGGGGATTGGTGTCCATGGTGATCTCATTTCTGTCCACTTCGCACTCCTCTGCGTAGTAATCAAAGATCATGTCCGTGATTTCCTGTCTGATTTCTTCGGTGATTTCTCTCATGGTCTGTTCCTCCAAAAATAGTTTGTATCATGAAAAATTATACGTCTTGCAGCGAATGAATTTTACACTTGCGGCTGCGGAGCCGGGAGAATTTTTTCACGGCACCGTTGGCGCTGACATCGTAGAATGCGGTCACGCCCAGTTCCTCCAGCTTCCGGAGGGCAAGATCCCACCGGATGGGCGTCATCACATTCCGCTGGTTTTCCAGCATGATTTCCTGTCCGCTGGTCAGAATCCGGTTGTCGAATGCGGAAAGGATGGGGTAGTCCGGATCCCGGTAGGGGATGGATCCGCAGAAGTCCACATATTCCCGGGCATAGTTCGCCAGAATGGGGTGATGGTAGGCGATGCCGGTGCCGAAGGGGATCGCCTTGATGGCGCCCTCCGCCAGCATCAGCTCCAGTGCCCGGCGGACAGCCTCTGCCCTTCCGCTGATCATGGTGCAGAATACCGAATTGCCACTGCCGATCACAAGCTCCTCCCGGGAAAACCGGGGGAACAGCAGCTGCTGTGCGTCCTCATATCCGAAGCCGATGACCACACCCATGTCCAGATCCATGCCGGCGTTGGCAAGGTTCTGCATGGTGGCACGGTTCATGAGGATGATATGGTGGGCAAAGGTATCCGGCACGGAGCCGAAGCAGGCACTGATGCTGACGATGCCGGAGCTGTACCCGGCGCCGATGTCCGGGACGATGCCCTGTTGGATGTAGTGATCAAACACCACCCGGTCGCACAGCAGGGAAATGAGCCATTCGGCAACCCGCCGGTCAAACGGGGTGTTCCGCTCCAGGTCGGTGTGCAGACCCAGCCGGGAAAATGCCTCATCCCTGGCGGTCAGATAGCGTTCCATCAGAGCCGCAGGCAGATGCACCAGCAGCTTTTCCGGCTTGGATCCGATGCCATTGAATAAAAATGCAGTTTTATAGTGATTCACAGAATGCCCCTTACAAATATACTATTCTTATGTTAGCATTTATAGTGAACAGTGTCAATATTCCGGGGTGGATGCAGGGGCAAGTTCGTTTAGATGGACAAAACAGGAGGGAATCTTGGGCTGTTTTTATGAAAAGTGTAGATTATACGCCCTGTATATTGCTTAGGCAGAAAAAGAACGTCTCCGGCGCAAAAGCGGAGACGTTCGGAAGGATCAGTCTACCTTGTCCACCTTCATCAGATTGGTGGTACCGGAAATGCCCAGAGGCAGGCCGGCAGTGATGACAACCATATCTCCTGTGTGGATATAGCCAGCCTTTTTGGCGGATTCCACAGCGTGCAGCAGCAGCTCATCGGAGTTGGTTTCCTCCTGGATCATCAGGGGGAGCACGCCCCAGGACAGGTTCATCTGCCGGCAGATCCGCTCACTGGGGGTGCAGCTGATGATGGGGCAGGTGGGACGGTATTTGCTGATGAGCCGGGCGGTCTGTCCCTGCTTGGTGACGGTGACGATGGCCTTGGCGTTCAGGTCATGGGCAGTGGTCACGGTAGCGTGGGAAATGGCGGTGGCAATGTTGCAGAATACATCGGATTCCCGGCGGGAGAACCGCTTTTTATAGTCAATGTCATTTTCCGTTGTCCGGGCGATCAGCGCCATGGTCTTGACGGATTCCACCGGGAAGGAGCCGGCAGCGGTTTCGCCGCTGAGCATAATGGCGCTGGTGCCGTCATAGATGGCATTGGCGACGTCGGTGATCTCTGCCCGGGTGGGACGGGGATTGTTGATCATGGATTCCAGCATCTGGGTGGCGGTAATGACCTGCTTGCCGGCATTGTAGCCCTTGTGGATCAGATCCTTCTGGATGGAGGGAATCTGTTCAAAGGGGATCTCCACGCCCATGTCGCCCCGGGCAACCATGATGCCGTCCGCAGCCTCCAGGATCTCGTCGATGTTTTCCACGCCCTCCAGATTCTCGATCTTGGCAATGATGCGTACATCGAACCAGCCCAGGCTCTGGGTGAATTTCCGCAGATAGTTGATGTCCGCCGCAGTGCGCACAAAGCTTGCCGCAATGAAGTCAAAGCCCTGCTTTGCGCCGAATTCCAGGTCGTTCATGTCCGCATCGCTGAGGAAGGGCATGCTGAGCTTGACGCCGGGCACGTTGATGCCCTTATTGTTTGACAGGACGCCACCGTGAATGATCCGGCAGATGATGTCGGTTTCGGTGACCTTTTCTGCCAGCAGTTCTACTACGCCATCGTTGATGAGGATCCGGTTGCCGGCGCTGATGTCATGGGGCAGACGTTTGAAGGATACGCAGCCCTCCTTGGTGTTGCAGAGGATATCCCGGGTGGTGAGGGTATAGGTATCTCCGTCTTGGATCTTGACCGGTTCATCGTTCTCGAACTTTCCCAGTCGCACCTCCGGCCCCTTGGTGTCCAGCATGGTGGCGATGGGCAGACCCAGCTCGTTCCGCAGGCGGCAGACCATGTCGAAGCGGCGCTTCTGCGTTTCGTAATCTCCGTGGGAAAAGTTGAAGCGGGCAACGTTCATGCCGCTCTTCATCAGATCCCGCAGCACGTCGATGGAATCCGTTGCGGGTCCTACCGTGCAGACGATTTTGGTTTTTCGCATATATGATTGCTCCTTTCAGGCACAGGTTTGTACACTCTGATGTATAGTATACAGGATTGCATCGGTTAGGTCAAGTTACATTTTGGCAAAAAAAGCGGGAAACATCGGCTTTCTTGTGGAACCGGCGGAAAAGGACTCCCCGGAAGCCGGTTTTTTTGGCAGAAACACAATTGACGAGGGGAGGAGAATGTGGTATAGTAATCTGATGATAATTTGAAATACGGAAAAGGAAGAGAATATGGAACAGACAGAGCTTTTGGGAAGCAAGGCGGAAAAGCGGCAGTTTCGGCGGATGGTGATGGCGCTGGTGGTGCCTATGGCACTGCAGAATCTCATCAATGTGGCGGTGAATGCGGCGGACGTGATTATGCTGGGCAAGGTCAGCGAGACCGCCCTGTCCGGCGCATCTCTGGCAGGGCAGGTGCAGTTTATCATGACCCTGATCTTCTTTGGCATCACCTCCGGCGCTGCAGTGCTGACGGCGCAGTACTGGGGAAAGGGAAATACGGGCGCCATTGAGCGGATCATGGGCATTGCCATGCGGATCTCCCTGTGCGTGTCCGTGGTATTTACCCTGGCAGGGGTGTGCGTGCCGGAGCTTTGTATGCGGATCTTCACCAGTGAGCCGGATGTGGCGGCAGAGGGTGCAAAGTACCTGCGGGTGCTGTCCTTTACCTTCCCGGTGATGGCGGTAACGATCATTTATCTGAATATCATGCGCAGCGTGGAGCGGGTAGTGATCTCCACAGTGGTATATTCCGTGTCCCTGGTGCTGAATATCCTGTTGAATGCAGTGCTGATCTTCGGTCTGCTGGGATGTCCGGCACTGGGCATTGTGGGTGCGGCGGTGGCAACCCTCTGTGCCCGGATCGCAGAGCTGGTGATCGTACTGATCTATGCCCGGCGGAAGGACCATCAGGTACACCTGCGGTTCCGGAACCTGTTCGTGAAGGATCCGGTGCTGTTCAAGGATTTTCTGCATTACGCCCTGCCGGTGATCCTCAATGAGCTGATGTGGGGCGCAGGCTTTTCTATGAACTCCGTCATCATCGGGCATCTGGGAAGTCCGGCGGTTGCCGCCAATTCCGTTGCCCAGGTGACCCGGAATCTGGCGACCGTGGTTGCGTTTGGAATCGCAAACGCCACGGCGATCCTGGTTGGCAGAACCATCGGGGAGGGGGACGTAAAGCGGGCAGAGGTTTATGCCAAGCGCTTTGTGCGGCTCACCCTATGCGCCGGGGCTGCGGCTGCGGCAGTGGTGCTGCTGGTACTGCCCATCATGCACAAGGTCATGACCCTGTCGGAGCAGGCTCACAGCTATCTGACGGTGATGATGCTGGTGATGAGCTACTTTGTCTTTTTGCAGGCGTACAATACCACCATGGTGGTGGGGATCTTCCGGGCGGGGGGCGATACCCGGCTGGGGCTGATTATTGACGTGAGTACCATGTGGGGTGGCTCCATCCTGTTCGGTGCCCTCTGTGCCTTTGTGCTGAAGCTTCCGGTGGAGGCAGTGTATGTGGTGCTCATGAGCGACGAGGTCATCAAGGTGCCCATTACCACCCTCCGATACCGACAGAAGAAGTGGCTCAAGAATGTGACCAGAGAACTGTAAGCCGGTTGCCTGAATTTTTTTACATTAGCAAATAGCATTGTCAAAACGCTTGCTTTTTTTCGCTTTATCCGGTATAATGGAGGTACAGCACCGGGAATGTCCGGTGTCAACGGAAAACGGTATGCGCCGTGTATATGAAAGGAGTCATTGATATGAAGAACGTAAAACGACTGCTGTCCTGCCTGGTATCAGCAGCAATGTGCATGTCCCTGCTGCCGGCAGCCATGATGCCGTCGGTTTCTGCGGAACAGGATCCGGAGTATATTCTGATGCTGGGAGACAGCATTGCATCCGGTTATGGACTGGCAGAGGGCGAATACAGGTATGCGGATTACCTGAAGGAATACCTGGGGATGGAATCCATCGACTATGCAAAGCCGGGTCAGACCACCGGGGAACTGCTGGAGCTGGTGAACAATGAGGAGGTACAGATCGACATTCCGCTGGCTTCCGTGATCTGTGTGTCCATCGGTGGAAACGATCTGATCGACACGGTGGAGGGCTACCTGAACACCCTGCTGGAAGCCTACAACACCAACAACGGTACCTCTCTGACCCTGAAGGAATATGTCCAGACTGTGGTTGCGGTGGATGATGACCTGCAAACCACCATGATCCTTAAGCTGACTTCTCTGCTGAACAAGGCTGCCAATACATACAAGACCAACATTCAGCAGATTGAGGCAAGCCTGCTGGAGCAGAACCCGGATGCGAAAATCGTGGTACAGACTGTGTACAATCCCATCAATATGGAGAATCCGGTTGTGAACGGGGTGGATTACTCCAGCAAGCTCAAGCAGATCCGGAAGTTTGCTTCCGAGCAGCTGCTGACTCTGAATGATGCATTGCAGCAGACAGAGGGTCTGACCTATGTGGACGTGAACGCTGCATTCAAGGATATGGAGTGGGTTTACACCAATATGGATCCCTCCAACGGCTTCTGGCAGATGGATGTACATCCCAACGCTCTGGGGCATGCAGTGATCGCAGCGGAGATTCTCAACAGCCTGGGGGCTGAGGGCGGCAGCTGTGACCAGTTTAACCAGGTTCTGGCGGACTATCAGGATAAGCTGAGCGATGCAGAATACGAGAGAGTCAGCGGTCAGCTGGCAAACTACACGACTCCGGTCTCTGATGGCATCGTGTACACCATCGGCACCGTAAAGGGGCAGCCCGGCGAGACCGTGGAGGTGCCTATCACCATTTCCGGCGATACGGGCACTGCCGGCATGGTACTGGAGCTGCAGGCGGATGCAGGTCTGACCATCAAGCGCCGTGTGACAGGCAACGCATACGAAGGGGCACCTTACTGGAATCCCAAGACCCTGACCTATGTGTGGAATACCGTGGAGGGCAGAAACCAGGTTGCTGAGAATGGTGCCGTTCTGGCAACCCTTCAGTTCACCATTGCTGAGGACGCTGCCAACGGTCTGCGCGAGATCAGTTTCAATGAGGCAAAGTGTGATATTGTAGACGAGAATGGCGTTACGCTGGATATTACTTACGTCAGCGGCGGCGTGGAGGTATACGGCTCCACTGTACCGGAATACAAGCTGGGCGACGTGAACATGGACGGTGCTCTGACTGTTGCAGACGCAGTAACCGTACTGCAGGCATGCGCACAGGTTACAGCAGGCGGTGAAAGCCCGCTGACCGATCAGCAGAAGAAGCTGGCTGACATGAACCAGGACGGCAATGTTTCCGTTGGCGATGCAGTGGACATTCTGGTGACCATTGCACAGTCCATGGTGGGCTAAGAGCCGGATAAGCAGAATCATTGGGAAAAGCTGTGGGAAACCGCAGCTTTTCTTTTTGTCCGGCTTGCACTGACCGGGGAAGTGTGGTATACTGTTCCGTAGGACTGCGCAAAGCAGTGTGACAGAGAGTTTGCGAAATTCAGAAAGGACGTATCATGATTACTGTTTCCAACGTGAGCCTTCAGTTCGGGGGCAATACCCTATTCAAGAATGTGGATCTGAAATTCACCAATGGCAACTGCTACGGCATCATCGGCGCCAACGGTGCAGGCAAGTCCACCTTCCTGCGGATCCTGTGCGGGGATCTGGAGCCTACCACCGGAGAGGTCATCATTCCCAAGACGGAGCGGATTTCCGTGCTCAAGCAGGATCACTTTGCCTATGACGCTTATACGGTGCTGGATACGGTGATTATGGGCAACGCCCGGCTGTATGAGATCATGCAGCAGAAGGATGCACTGTACGCAAAGGAGGATTTTTCCGAGGCGGACGGGGAACTGGCAGCGGAGCTGGAGGGGGAATTTGCGGAGCTGGACGGCTGGGAGGCTGAATCCAACGCATCCAAGCTGATCCAGGGTCTGGGACTGGATGAATCCCTGCTGTATCAGCAGATGTCCGCCCTTACCGGTAACGAGAAGGTGAAGGTACTGCTGGCGCAGGCGCTGTTCGGCAATCCGGATATTATCCTGCTGGACGAGCCTACAAACCACCTGGACATTGAGGCGATCCGGTGGCTGGAGGAATTTCTGGCGGAATACTTCGGAACGGTGCTGGTGGTATCCCATGACCGGCACTTCCTGAACAATGTATGTACCCACATTGTGGATATCGACTACACCAAGATCAAGATGTATGTGGGCAACTATGAGTTCTGGTACGAATCCAGCCAGATGATGCAGCGGATGATCAAGCAGCAGAACAAGAAGGCGGAGGAAAAGATCGCAGAGCTGAAGTCCTTCATCGAGCGGTTCTCCGCCAACAAGTCCAAGTCCAACCAGGCCACCTCCCGGCGGAAGCTGCTGGAGAAGCTGACGGTGGAGGAGCTGCCTGCCTCCAGCCGGAAGTATCCCTTCATCGGTTTTACCCCGGATCGGGAACTGGGCAAGGAGATCCTGCAGGTCAGCGATCTGTGCAAGACTGTGGACGGGGTGCCTCTGCTGCATCATGTCAGCTTTACCCTGGGGCGCACGGATAAGGTTGCCTTTGTGTCGGAGGATGAGCATGCCATTACCATGCTGTTCAAGATCCTGATGGAGGAGGAACAGCCGGACAGCGGCAGCTTCAAGTGGGGAGTATCCACCTCTGTATCCTACTTCCCGGTGGACAATTCTCCCTTGTTCAACGGCTGTAAGCTGTCCATCCTGGACTGGATGCGGCAGTTTTCTGCCAACGATGAGACAGAGACCTATCTGCGGGGATTCCTGGGGCGGATGCTGTTTTCCGGGGACGATATTTTCAAGCCGGTGGAGGTGCTGTCCGGCGGCGAGAAGGTGCGGTGCATGTTCTCCCGGATGATGCTGTACGGCTCCAACGTACTGGTGCTGGATCAGCCCACCAACCATCTGGATCTGGAAAGCATTACGGCAGTGAACAACGGACTGGAAAGCTTCAAGGGGGTTGTGCTGTTCTCCTCCCATGACCATGAAATGCTGCAAACGGTGGCGAACCGGGTTATTGAGCTGACGCCGGAGGGATGCATCGACCGGCAGGGCACTTATGAGGAGTATCTGGAATTCCGGAAGAACAAAGAGGCGTGACCAATGGAATCATATAAATATGATCTGCATGTGCACACCCGGGAGGGCAGCGCATGCGGCAGAGCATCCGGCGCAGAAATGGCGGAGGCGGCTGCACAGCAGGGCTATGCGGGGCTGGTGATTACGGATCACTTCTTCAACGGGAATACCACCGCTGCGCCGGAGCTGTCCTGGCAGGAGAAGGTGCAGGTGCTGAAGGAAGGTTATCTCCACGCCAAGCAGCGGGGGGAGCAGTTGGGGCTGGAGGTATTCTTCGGCTGGGAATTCGGCTACAGCGGCTCGGATTTTCTCACCTACGGACTGGATACGGACTGGCTGCTGGCGCACCCGGATGTGCATAAGCTGCCCCTGTACGACTATTTGCAGCTGGTGCGGCAGGCGGGCGGCATGACCATTCATGCTCATCCCTTCCGGGAGGCATGGTATGTACATGTCATGCGGTTGGTGCCGGAGCTGGAGGATGCAGTGGAGGTGTACAATACCTCTCACCAGGACCCGGCGTTCAATGCCCGTGCCGCCTGGTATGCGGAAGCCTATGGGCTGACCGGCGTGTCCGGTTCGGATGCCCACAGCCAGGAGGCACTGAAGGGGGGCATTTTGCTGCCCCATCCGGTACACAGCATCCAGGAGCTGATGACAGCCATCCGGAACCGGGAAATGGTGGGGCTGTGTACGGGAACAGAAGTAGAATGGAAATCAGAAAGGAGAGACCGTGACAGCGGTCGGAGGTAGTTATGGAGCCGGATGGCAGTCGAATATGGATTTATGTGTTGCTGATCCTGGTGTTTGCTCTGCTGAAGGGAGTATACACCGCCTGCGAGTATGCGGTAACGGAGGTCAACGACAGCAAGGTCAAGACCCTGGCGGAAACAGACCCCAGGTATGCAAGGCTGTTGAAGCTGATCGAGGCACCCCAGAAGATGATGCTGGCGTTTTCCATGCAGCGTGCGTTGTCCTGCGTGATGATCTCTATTTTGGCGGTGATGCTGCTGGATGCGGTGCTGGATACCCGGCTGGAGCTGCAGCTGCTGCACGGGGGCGCTGCGGGGTGGATCCGTGCCGGTATGCTGGCGGGGCTGCTGCTGGTGACTACGGTGCTGATCTCCTCCCTGACGGAGCAGCTGCCGAAGCGGTTGGTGCATCGGCACATTGACGGCTTTGCGGTAGGCTGCGTAGGGGCAGTGCGCCTGTTGACCTGGGTGCTGGCACCGGTGGCGCTGCTTGCCCATGGCTTGACCTTTGTGGCATGCAAGCTGTGTGGCCTGCCCACGGATGATGTACGGGACAGCGTCACCGAGGAAGAGATCCGGATGATGGTGGAAGCAGGGAACGAGACGGGTGCCATTGAGGAAAGCGAGCGGGAGATGATCAACAACATCTTCGACTTCGGGGACACAGTGGTGTCCGAGGTGATGACCCACCGGACGGATATCATCGGGGCGGAGCTGCATGCAAAGATCGGGGACATCGTGTATCTTGCCATCAACGAGGGGGTATCCCGGATCCCGGTGTATGAGCAGACCATTGATAATATTGTGGGAATCGTATATGTAAAGGATCTGCTGTGCCTGGTGGGCTGTGAGCATTGTGAGGACTTCACCCTGGAGCAGTTCCGGCGGGACGCTCTGTACATGCCGGAGACCTGTAAGTGCCGGGAGGCGTTTGAGCAGATGACCCGGGCAAAGCAACAGATGGCGGTCATTTCGGATGAATACGGGGGGACTGCGGGCATTGTGACCATGGAGGATCTGCTGGAGGAAATCGTGGGGAGTATTCAGGATGAGTACGACGATGAGGCATCGGAGCTGGAGCAGCTGCCGGATGGAGGCTATTCCGTGGATGGTGCGGCGGATCCGGAGGATATTTTGCCCAAGCTGGGGGTTGCTGTCCCGGAGGATAACCAGTATGATACCATGAGTGCACTGATGGTGGATCTGCTGGGACGGATTCCGGAGAAACAGGAGCGACCGGCGGTGGAGTATCAGGGGCTGAAACTGACGGTTTTACAGACAGAGGACAACTGGATCTCCCGGATTCGGGTGGAGCAGCTGAAGCCGGCAGGGGAGCCGACAAAATAACATTTTATAATGCACAAACAGACCAGAGTTTTCAACATGTTTGTTTGTGCATTATTTTTCTGCAAAAATGCTTGACTTTTTTCAGTATCCATGGTATGATATTAAAGCTGTCACAGACGAGACGAAATCACCTCAAAAAAGAATTTGAAAAAATTCAAAAAAGGGTTGACAAAATCGAAAAGATGTGATAGAATAAAAAAGTACCCCGCAGGAGCGGAAAACCCGGTATCTTGAAAATTGAACAATACGAAACACGAAAAACCCTTGAAGATTCAAGGA
>ERZ1673695.386-NODE-386-length-71504-cov-12.611667_pt1 | contig 71504 bp, 61 predicted proteins | sample MGYA00580225_ERZ1673695 | MGnify/ENA primary metagenome ERZ1673695 (study PRJEB41218, sample SAMN15661739) | gut metagenome | host: Homo sapiens | place: Canada: London | collected 2015-08-20/2019-03-30 | study: EMG produced TPA metagenomics assembly of... | reverse complement strand
TTGGGATAGACACCTGGACGGCGCTGCTCGGCGGCTGATAATAACATAGAAGCCGGTGCATGGATCGCACCGGCTTCTATTTATTTGGAAGTTGATTTAATTCCTCGCATAGTTCTAAATAATCGTCGACTGCATTATGGAATTCATTTTCGATCTCATTGGGTTGATCACTTTCGAAATTAACCAAATCGTTAATGCCTTCGATTTTCCCAAAAAGAACTTTATCATCTACATTATATTCGATTTTGTAAAGTAGCCTTTATACTCTAATATATTATTCATTATATTTCTCATATCCTTATAATTTATAATATCCGAACCTATTAACGGCAGAACTGAATTTTAATATATTATAGATGAGAGAATATCTTGAAGTTCATTACAGTCTAAACATGCTCCGCCGCCTAATATTTCATAGTCATAAAATTGGGATACAGGTATAAGAACGTATGAATCGAGCTTTACAAAACAATCTTTCCAAAAGGGTGGATTGAATTTTTCTATGTGCTTATTTGTGGGATATAATAATTTATGTTCTTTTCCTGCAACAGAAGAAACATTCAAAAGTCCAATGCTTTCATCTGAAACAAAAACTACTATGTAAGTTCTTCGATAAGCAGGGAAATCCCCGTCTTTAAACGGAAATTTCCCTAATATTCCTTGACCGACTTTTACCATTATTTAATAGATCACCAATTCCCCGTTCTCTTTATATACTGAATAGCTCTCATCTTCTGCAGATTTTGAAAAGATATCTAACTGTTCAAGAATATCATCTGTTATTTCCATATCTGGAGAATAATAGAACGTAATTCCGTTTACAACTTCTTTGAGTGTGCGTTCTGCTTTATTGGACTTAAAACAATCAATCACCGTTTTTATTTTATTGATTTCAGGCTGCATTTCCGAATAAGTTACGATTGCCAGATTCTTGTCTTTATACCCGTCCGGTTGTTTTGAATGTTCATAAGCATTTTTCCAAAAATCAAAGCTATGATTAAGTTCTGACAATTCACGCGCAGAAAGTTTTCCAAATATATCGGCGGTCAGATTTATTACGTCATATTCGTCTTGTGTAAGATCAGGATCGTATGCTGCACTGTCATCACACAAACTTTTACAATCGTTTTTATATCTGAGACGAACGTTTTCTATAACACAACCGTTAGAAAAAGCATATATGGGATCTGTAAATAATGGCTTCCCTTTTTCAGCGATAGAAACTAAATTTGAGAAAAATAACAATTTTTGTAATTTCATATTGCCATCATACGTGTCGCGATTAGTGTCTAATCCACGTTTTAAAAACACTTTCGCGAAGTCTAATGCATTAGACATAAAAGCACCTCCTCAAGGGTAAAATCCCTCACTTATATTATAAGAAATTTTTCATTTGATGTAAAGTGCAAATGCATTGTTATTATGACTCACAAATAAACATGTCATTCAAAAAGACTAAAAAGGCGGCCTCGTGGTCGGCGACAGATTATGCCGCTTAAACGTTAATTCGATTGCACGAGTGTACAGCGTATTTCTACCTGCGATATTATTATAATGCAATGTTTTTATAAAAATCAACAGTTTCTTCTTCGGCTCTTCAATTCGCATACAGCATTGGGCGTCTGTAATAGACGCCCAAAGATCTTCCAGTATATTTCCTTCGGCATCATACTCAGTGATTCTTAATGTACTCAATCATCGCATTCCGAAATACGTCGGTCTGATTGTCGTTGTTCTCTCTGAGTTTTTCTTGAAATTGCTCCCCTAATTCTATGGATACCCGAAAGGAGAAGCATTTATAGTGCTTCTTATTCCAAGCATCTTTTACTTTGGTCGACGTGTAAGTTTTTCTTTTTTCCGGCATTTGCAATCCCTGCTTTCTGTGATATAATATAGCCAACAGGGAGCCACGCGGCAACCGTTGCGTATTAAATAACCGCTTAGTTTGCGAGGCTAGGGCGGTTATTTTTTATGCTGGTTAGAATTAATTATTATAAGTATTAAGATTAATATTAGAATAATATCTTCCATTCGCATCACCTCCCCTCAATTCGGAGAGGTCACCGCCAACCCCCTGTTGACAGTATTAGTATATCATACTGATAGCAGTATGTCAACGCCTTTTTGAAAAAATTTTTTTGAGTGTATTTTTGTGCAAAAAAGCCGCGAATCCCTTACACGTTTTATACACGATTTTTATGACTTTTCGTATTTTAAGCACATAAGCGGATAACGGGATATTTTCGAAAAATGCTTTAACAGAAGGAAAAATGGATAATACATATCGTAGAGATTCGATAGATAATCAGCGGAATTTGTTCCCTCTGTCTCCACCATGTCGGAGCAAAGTTCGCTTTGCTCCGTTTTTCTTGCAAGAAAAACATCCGCCCGCTTCTCTGCATTTCCTCTTTCACAAAAAGTTACGCTCGGCTCGCCTGTTCGGTTGTAAACGTCCTTACGACGGCTCGCTGTCACTGCCAGCTTTTGCGTGTTACGAGGGTTTAACTCCCACCGCCGAAATGCCGAAAAAAATTTTTTCATGTGACTCTCACAAAAATCCTCGTACGAGCGTACCGGGATTTTTTCTATTCCGGTTTGCTCCGTTTTTTTCCATAAATACTCGGATTTTCGGAAGGGAATAAGCAGTCCTGTCTTTAGAAGCTGCTTTTTTACAGAAGCCAAGTCTGTGTGGAGTATCGTGCCTGAGGATATGCGGCTCCTGGCCTGCGAAGCCGCCGCCTTTACAGGCAGAAGATGTAAACGCGCAATGGACGATATAGCCTTGAAAACATGTGATAAAGGCGGTATACTAAAAGCAAACGGGAAACAGTATAAAACTGTAATTTTGTACACAGGAGGGCGTAAGAACAGTGGTATTGCTGACGGCATTTAAAGGGGGCGCAGCAGCGCGTCGGAAAACCTGCCGGCGAGAGCTGAAGCACTTTCAGAATATCGATTCGGCCGTTTTGGGGCTGAATAATTTTTGCGGAGAACGGTTATGAAGCTGCCGGAGAATTTACCCAGTCTGAAAGGCCGCAGCAGAGAGACGCTGCTGAGCCTTCTGCTTAAAAATGAATACGGCTGTCCGCCGCCTCGCCCGGATCAAGTGGAGTTTATAGTAACCGGCGAGAGGAAAGATGCTTTTGCAGGGAAAGCGTTTCACCGGCATGTATCGGCCAGGCTTACCATGGGTGAGCGGCGTTTTGCCTTTCTGTTTCAAGTGGTGCTGCCCAAAAGCCCCCGACCTGTACCGGGAGTGGTGCTCATCAATTTTACCTCTGCCGTGCCAGATCCATACCTTCCTTCTGAGGAGCTGTGCGACCTGGGACTGGCGGTGGCTTCTTTCTGTTACGCCGATGTTTCTCCTGACTCCGACGATTTTCAGAGCAAAGCGGGGGGCTTCCTTCAGGTTGACAGACGCCGGTCTGATGCCCCGGGAAAGCTCGCTATTTGGGCATGGGCCGCCAGCCTGGTGCTGGACTATCTTCTGACCTGTCCGCAGATAGATCCGGCAAAGACGGCAGTCGCAGGCCATTCTCGTCTGGGAAAGACCGCTTTGCTTGCCGGCGCTTTGGATCAGCGCTTTCAGCTGGTATATTCCAACGAATCCGGCTGCTCCGGCGCCGCGCTGTACCGGGGAAAGAAAGGGGAGACGGCCAAAGCGATTTGGGAGCAATTTCCCTACTGGTTCTGTCCGGCCTTTCAGCAATGCACCGGAAATCCGAAAAATCTTCCGTTTGACCAGCATTTTCTCCTGGCGCTGATTGCGCCCCGGCTGCTGTATGTGTCCAGCGCTGCGGAGGATCAATGGGCGGATCCCTTAGCCGAGTTCCGCGGATGCCAGGCTGCCACAGAGGCTTACCTTGCCATGGGATTGTCTGGCCTCACTGAAACAGGAGATGAACCAAGGCCGGGAGAGGCGTATCATCAGGGAACTATAGGCTATCACCTTAGAATGGGGACGCACTTCTTCAGCCGGGATGACTGGCGGCTTTTTGCAGCCTATGCAGCCCGTCACTGGTCCTGATGAGAGCTTGAAAAGCTGCTCTGAGCTGGATAAGAATGCAGGGCTTTCGTTTTTCACGTAAATTATGGGAGCATTATACCTGTATATTATCGTATTTACATGATTGTGCTGATCAATCTTGCGCTATTGAAATTTCACGTGGATTTTTTGAGCTTTTTTAGAAGGCAAAGCTTTGTTCTGTCCTCTATCTGTGTAAGTTCATGTGCTGAGCAGAGCGCAGTTTTTTGAAAATTAAATCCCAATAAAGTTCCAAAATTTCAACTTTTTGGTTATGTGTATTTTTTATAAAATCAGCTGGCCGCTGCGCAGAGCACAAACCGGCAGCGACCGCTGTGGCTCTCTTTCTCCTATAACGAAAAGCCTTCCGTAGCATATTCTATCAGAGCGTCGATGTTGATCCCGCTTTCCCAGGGCCGGTAACGCGTGCCGGCAGGCTGATCTGCCACATAATATTCCGACCAGGCTCCTGCCTCGTCCAGCAAATCCAGCAGCTTATCATAGACCGCCTGCGCTCCGGGGAGACGATAGCGAACCAGATTACAGAGCAGCAAACCGTAATCGTATCCCACGTTTTTCTGTGCCTCCTCGTTTGAGTATATATGCCCGCGCTCCTTCAGCTCTTCTGTCAGTCGCTTCAGATAATTTACAATGATTTTCTGATCTAATCCTTCAAAGCGCAGATAAGCGGGCATCAGCAGCGCGCTCGGCAAATGATAAATCCGGTCTTTTTTCTGTGGAATGACTCCGCGATTGAAACAGCGGGGACAGACATAAGCGCCGTTTTCACAGCGTTTGGTCCAGCCAAAATAGTCGCATACGCCTTTTCCGAGGTTCATGCAAACGCCATAGCGATACAGGGGCTGCTCTGCATGCAGGAGCCGGGCAGGATTATTCAGCGCATATTGTCCGCCTGCCGCGAAGTTTGCCGGATAATCCCTCTCAACGCTTTCCAAGGTTTTCTCCATTTCGTTTATGTTCAAAGCCGTTTCCTCATGCGCGCCCAGATTTGTCTGCTGAAGAAAGCGCAGCAGCGCTTTGCCGGACAAAATAAATAACATGGTGGCTTCCGCAGAGCCTTCATTGATCACATCCCGCGGAAGCAATTCTCCGGCGATGTACGTCTCATCTCCGTTAAAGGGCAGCATATTGCCCTGCAGCTGCGAAAGCTGCCGCTCATACAGCCATATCAGTAAATTAAGATTGCTTGTCAGAATTTCGGTATCCCCGGTGAACTCTGCATAACGGAAAAATTGAAGCAGTAAATATCCGGGGATTTCCGTCGCATCATTTTCCGCAAAATGGAAAAGGCCTTTTACTCCCATTCCCTGTGCGTTCAAAATGCATTGATTCTCTCGAAATACACCGATATAGAAATCCATCATGCGGCGCGCCTGCGCGTACATCCCAAGACGCAGCATCGCCATGCAGACGCCGTACTGATCCCGGACATAACCTAAATGATAAGCATAGCCGGCCAGTACGCCGCCCTCCTCCGCCTGCTGCACTGTCAGATTGACCACTGTGCTTTCGATCGCAGCAATCAATTCGGCGCGGCGCGGCAAGGCGTCGGGAATCTGTTTTGTAATCGAAATTGTGCTGAATAACTGCGACCACCAAAGCCGCGTCGAGGCCAGCATTTCCTGATACGGCAATTTGGCAAGCCTCGCAGCGTTCCCATCGCATTCGGGATAGGAGGGTCCCCCGATGATCAGCAGGTCCGCCGCACCGTTAATAAAAATATCATAAGAAAATGCGCCGGCAGTCTGAACGTCGGCGGCTCCGCGAATCACGACAGAAAAAAACTGCGGAAACGGAAGCGGATAATCGTTATAAATGGCATTCCCGTTTTTTGTTTTAAAAAGAATCCGCGTTTCTCCCGGAAGACGAGCCAGCTCTTCATAGTGAAATTTTGAGGCATCCTCACCGTATGGCCTAAGCTGAACACAGATCGGCTCTGTGCTTTCCACGCGCCGAACAAGACAGGGCTCCTCTGGTAATGCAAAATCAGTGATTTTGGCAATCTCGGTGTTTCCCAGACGCAAATCCATCTGCCAGATCCCGCACTGAGGCAGGCGCCTGACAGGGGAACGGCTGTATGCAGCAGGATGAATCAACCGGCTCTCCAATATGGGCGGAGAAGAGTAGGGAGGACCGAAGCATTGCAGCATTTCACCATTACAAAAATAAGCGGCCATTTTGCCGTTGCCGATTGTATAAACCGCATTGGAATTCATATCATTTCCTCCTCATATTTAATTCATAAAATACATGCACAGAATAAGAATAAATTGTATTGAAAGCAATGTACAGAAGCATTTTTCTTTTGTATTATAGCGAATTAAGGGATTTCGGATTTATCCATTAAATAACCCAACTAGTCTATTTTATGAAAAATATATTTTTATAAAATATTAAATGTAAAAATATTTATTAGCGGAACGTGGGACTGTTTTGCGGAAGGGAACGCTTCATGAATCATTTAAATCGTCGGACGCGGTATATTGTTCTTTTGATCCTGGCCGCAGTGCTGTTTTCTGTGAGCGGCTGCAATAATAAGGAGAAAGAAATGGTCTTGTCAAAATATGACGGGCCGTATTCCGCTGTAAACGGGAGCTATGGCGGTGTCGACGATTTGGGGCGGGAGCTGCTGACGGACACGGAGGCGGGCGGCGTACGCCAGGGAAAAACAGTCGGGATTTTCTATTTTCTGTGCCTTGGCACGCAGGGCACGAATCAGGTCTTCGACGTGCGCGAAATTCTCAAAAAGGATCCGACTGCTTACCGCTCGGACGAGGCCTGGCTCAGCGCAGGCGGCGGAGCCGCGGGAACGCCGCACTGGTGGGCGGAGCCGCTGTTCGATTATTATACGCAGACGGACGAATGGGTTATCCGCAAGCATATTCAGATGTTTTCCGCGGCGGGCATTGATTATTTAATGCTGGACACCTCGAACGGGACGCCGAACACGTATCTGCGGCAGGGCCGGCTTTTGCTTGAATTGCTGGATGAATATGCGAAAATGGGCTATACCGTTCCGAAAATCGCTTACTATACAAATGCGGTTTCCGGGAAAACCATGGATGAAATTTACGAGCAGATTTATTTAAAATATCCGCAGTATCAGTATTTGTGGTTTCAGTGGGACGGAAAGCCGCTGATGGTCGGAAAAGCGGAAGAAGCCAGCGAGGCGGTGAAAAATACCTTTCGGATCAAGGCCAGCCAGTGGCCGAACGAGGAGAAAAACGACGACGGGTGGCCCTGGATTGAATTTGATCGGATTCTCACGGACGAAGCGGTTTACGGCCTGAACGGACGGAAGGAGATTGTCTGCGTTTCGCCGGCGCAGCATTCTGAAAACTGGATGAGCACCAGCGCCTTCTACGGAGGGGAAAACCGTTCGCGCAGCTTTTATGACGGGGAAAACCATATTACCGAGGACTCCATTCTATACGGATATAATTTTCAGGAACAGTGGGAATGGGCGATTGCGCAGGATCCTGAAACGATTTTTATCACGCAGTGGAACGAATGGCACGCCACGCGGCTTGATCTTGAGGTGCAGGATCAGCCTATCGTTTTGGTGGATACGGCGACCGACGAATACAGCCGCGATATTGAACCGATGAAGGGCGGCTTCGGAGATAATTATTATATGCAGATGTGCTATTATATTCAGAAGTTCAAGGGCTCTGCGCCGCGGGTAAATGTAGGCGGAGAGAACACCGTTGATATTGACGGCAGCTTTTCCCAATGGGATGCGCCGGAAATTACGGCGTTGTATCAGGATTTTCAAAATGACACGACGGATCGCAATGCGCTCGGCTATGGCCGTCAGAGATATAAAAATGAAACGGGACGGAACGATATCGTCAATCTGAAAGCCGCAAAGGACGCTGAAAATCTTTACTTCTATGTGGACACAAGGGAAGCGCTGACGGCGCCTGAAGGAGAGAACTGGATGACGCTTTTCCTGCGCAGCGGAACACAGAGACAGGCGCAGTGGAACGGCTACGATTATATTGTCGTGCTGACAGCGGGAGAGAACGGCGGGCTTCAGGCAACCTTGAAAAAATGCAGCGGAGGCTGGAACTGGACCGATGTTGCGGAGGTTTCCGCCCGGGCGGAAGGAAACCGGCTGATGGTTTCCGTTCCCAGAAGCGCTTTGGGAATCGGTGCAGATGATTTGCTGAATATCCAGTTTAAATGGGCGGATAACTATGAGGCGGGCAACGTCTGGTCCTTCTATACCGATGGGGACGCCGCTCCGTACGGCAGATTTAATTATGTCTTCAGCGAACAGAAATGGACGGAAGCATAATTTGGAATACAAGCAATACATAAAAGGAGTGTTTGGAATGAAAAAAGGATTTTTGAAAACGGCGCTGATTTGCATTCTGTGCGCCGGATTGCTTTCCGGATCCGCTTTGATGGGACTTGCCGCAGAAGCGGGAGAGGTTAATGTGAATATTGCCTCCATGGAAGGCGCTACGCATCATTGGTCAGGCACCTGGGGCAATAACGTTGAGGATTCTACAAGCGGGGATCCCGGCTCAAACTGCTTTAACGGGATTACGAACGACAAATGGGGCAGCGCGGAATTGACGGAGGCTGCGCCGCAGTGGATTTCCGTTGTGTTCCCGTCGCCGCAGGAAATTTCAGGCTTTAAGATCTGGCAGGCGGATACGATCTATACCGATAACAGAGGATTTACGGTAGAGTATCAGAATGGAACCGACACCTGGCAGACGGCGCTGACAGTTACGGCAGAGGATTTGGGCGCGTCAGATACCCAGAAGTGGAGCACCTATGAAAAGGACTTTGACACACCGATTACGGCTACCGCATTCCGTATTTACGTTACGGTGGCACAGAAGGGAAAGGACGGCGTGTTTGCGGTTGAATTGTCTGAATTGGAAATCTATACGAAAGAACCGGCCCGCGTTCTTGCCGGTGCAGGAGATACCGGAAAAACGGTTGACAAGGAGGCCGTAGCTTTCCTGGATTTGCAGCAGAACTGCGGCGTTTCAGCATCCTCTGCGTCACAGCCGGCAGCCAATGCCATTGATAATAATCTTGATACCAAGTGGAGCAGCGATGGCAGCAGCGTGCCGCAGTGGATTCAGCTTGAATTTGACGAGCCGGTCAACATTGCCGGGATCCGCCTGCATCAGGATTATTACTGGTCCGACGTAACGGATATGACCGTTGAGGTTTCCGTGGACGGCGGCGAAATGGAAACGGTATATACGTTAACGGACGGTTCGCTTGGCGAGGATTTTGAATATCTGTTTGATACGGTATGGAACACGAATACCGTTCGCTTCGTATTTACGAAAGTGGGCGATTCGTGCATTCGTGAGGAGGGCGGAGCCCCTACCACAAGCATTGATATGAAAGAAGTTCTGCTCTATACCGCAGAAATTGATACGGAGGAGCCTCCGGAGACCTCAGACCCCGGCGACTCCGAGAACCCCGGCACTGAAACGCCTGGCGAGCCGAATCAGCCTACGGGAGATTCCGAACAGCTTGTACTTGTTGCAGTTGTTCTTCTTGCGGGCAGCGCTGTACTGGGATTCATGGCGCGAAGCAGGAAATCGTCCGTGGAAAAATAAGAGAACAGGCGGGAATTTGATATGAAAAAACAAAATACTCGAACTTGGATCGTTTTGACGGCGCTGCTTGCGGTGCTGCTTCTTGCCGCGGGCTGCGGCGGAAACGATGCATCTCCTTCGGACACAGCTCCTACGGCTTCGCCGAAGAGCACGACGAGCGGTGCTACGGCAATCGCTGCGACCTCTGCTCCCTCCGAGACGACGCCGGAAGCGGCGACGCCTGCGGCGACGGCGGAAAGTCCGGAGAAGCAGAGCTTAACGGCGAATCAGCTGGGAAAACCGTTCCCGGAGGATTTGGAAGGCGTCGAATTGCTGCTTTCTCAGGATTACGAAACGGATGATTTTGCGATCGAGGAGGTCACGGAGCAGGGCGAAAATATTACTGTGAGCAACGGGAAAATGAATCTCTGCCTTGACGCGGACGGCAATTATATCGATAGCTGGGCCGGCTGGGGCCTGGATTTTCCGTGCTTCCTGGAGGATTATGAACAGTATGAGCTGAGCTTTGAATTGCAATCCTTCAAACCGGCAGAAGGCAAGTCTGCATGGGATGCCTTCTTTATGGGAGCGTTTATCTCGGACTGCACTGGGGCAAAACCGTATTATACGAATGCAAACGAGACTGCGGACGGCTTTTGGGTTACCTTTACAAATGAGACGCAGGTTAACGTCTATTTCGGCGGCATTAACTGGCCGAATCCGCTGGTAACCATCAGCGTTCCGGAGGGCTTCGATACGGCCAAGCGCCTGTATGTGATTACCAATCAAAACGGTGTCTACTATTGGATGGAAACGGCTGCGGGAGAGCAGATCCTGCTGGTCTCTGCGATTTTCACGGAGGACGACAGTACCGTTACCGTGTATGACGGCAGCGGTCAGTCCGTGTGGAGCGGTGCAAATGAAATCGATCGGAGTGTGGGCGGATTTTTCCGGGCGTTCAATCATTTCTGCCAGACGCAGATCGACAACCTGCTGCTGAAGGCGTATTGATTTTATAATATCATACTTCAATTCAGCTTGTTGACAAGGGCGGCTAATATGACGGGGTAATGAAAGGCTCGGATGTCGTATTAGCCGCTTTTTTATAAAAAACGACAGAGAGCCGCATAGAAGCGTATCCGGACTGGGTGCGCTTTTATGATTCATGCTTTCATCGTCTCCTTTTCAGTGCGTATATGTTTATATTTTTTCATAGAAAAAGAACCGTTTTATTTCTGTGACCGGCCCTGCTTCTGATTTTGAGGAACAAGGCTCCGCAATTTCCAAAACCTGATTTTATATTTGTTTGCTGACGCCTTGTCCGTGAATGCCAGGCAAGCGGTTCGGGCGGCAAGAAAGCTCTTGACGCATTTTGCTGTAAACAAGATGCGCGGCGCATCTTTTTCAAGGAAAGGCGGCGATGCACAGTAAGGGAAATAAAGTGATATCGCAAAATCGGGGGATATGGCTTCGGAAGATATTTACATTTCATCCGATTTATGATTTAATACAAAAGATAAAAATGAACGCGTATTTCAAATTGCCAATTAAGAATTTGCTGCATCATAAGAAAAGAAGTGTTTTTTTACTTCTTTTATTCCTTTGCTGTATCGTTTTTTTCCTGCTTGCAATGTATTTCCTGCGTCTGACAGACGGGTATTTCCGCTTTCAGGAGATTTATAATCTCAATGCAAGAACGTTTGCCGTATCGCCCGCAGAATCCGTCGCCATCGACCGCGAGAATGAAGCGTATCAGGCCAGGTACCGGGAGCTCCAAGAGGAGCTCCTGGCGCTGCCGCACGTAGAAACGGCATTTTGTTCACTGGGCGATACCTTGGGAACAGAACGCGCATCCATAAACGGCTCGGAAGCGAATCTGGATCTTTACGGAGCAAACCATAAAACGCCGCTTGTTATTCAAAATGGCAGACATTTTCAGGAAAATGAAAGGAATGCCATTTTGGCTCCCTCAAGCCTGGCGGCGTCTGTGCTGGGCGGCGAGGTGCTCCTGCGGATCGATCCGGATACGACGTATACCTGTAAAATCATAGGGATCTATAATGATTTTATGAATACAAAAAGGTATTATATTCCGGCACAGGATGCAGAGGACCTGAATTATCGCCAAAGAGAAAAAATGGTTGAGGCAGGCTACGCCACTTCCATGGGACGTCTTTCCTATACCGTGATCGCCGACGATTCCGCCAATATCGCACAGCTTAAGAAGCTGCTTGCCGATAGAAATTATCTCGTGGGGGATCCATATTATATTGCCGAAGAAACGAGTGTGAAGGATTTCTTTTCTGCCGTCGCCTATACCATATCGGCTGCTCTGGCAGGAATTGCCGCGCTCTTTATCGTTTATCTCTCTGCAAAATGCATCCGGGAGCGGAAAGCGGAAATCGGCATTTTAAAGGCAATCGGATATAAAACGTTCCAGATCCGCACGTCGTTTTTCCTGGAATTTATGATTTTGGCCGCGGCAGCGTACGCCATATCTGTGCTGCTGTCCTTTCCGCTCCGTTCCTTATTAAAAAATTATATGAATCGGCAGCTGGCGCCTGTTTTTGATTTTCTCAAGATCCCTACGGCAGATCTGTACTTGCTGGCTTTACTTGGAATCCTGCTCCTTCTATACGGAGCGCTCTTTTTCTCGCTGCAAAAAATCAATCGGATTACGGCGGCGGAAGTATTAAAAGCATAAGAAAGCGAGGCGGGGAAATGGATACGCTGATACGATGCGAACATTTAAAGAAAACATATCGAAACGGCGTTACGGCCGTACAGGATTTTACAGCGCAATTTGTATCGGGCGCTTTCTATCTGATCACAGGCGCTTCCGGGGCCGGAAAATCAACTCTGCTGCATTTGCTGGGACTGCTGGAACGTCCGACAGAGGGAGTGCTTTCGCTTTGCGGAAATGAAATTTCAGCAATGAGGGAAGGCAGGAAGGCAGAGCTTCGCAACCGGTTTATCGGATTTGTTTTTCAATCCTATTATCTGCATCCCAATTTAAACGCTTTGGAAAACGTGATGGTCCCGATGCTGATTCATCGGGAAATTCCTCCCTCTCAACGGAAGCAGCGTGCGGAAAGCCTGCTTGAAAAGGTAGGTCTTTCGGAGCGGAGCAGTCATTATCCCAAAGAACTCTCCGGCGGAGAACAGCAGCGCGTCGCCATTGCCAGAGCGCTTGCCAATGATCCGCCCTGCATTTTAGCCGACGAACCGACGGGAAATCTCGACGCTGAAAAGGAACGCCATATTTTTCTTTTGTTAAAGCGCCTCAGCGCCGAAGAGGGAAAATGCGTCGTTGCAGTGACGCACAGCCCTGAGCCGATGCAATATGCCGACGCTGTGATCCGCCTGTCCAGGGGAACCGTTGTATGAATCGGATGCTCCTGTATAAAAAAATTTATTTGCGAAGAAGCCTGTCTCTTGCCGCCTGCTTTACCGTTCTTTTTATAGCTTATTCAGCTGTCTCCGTTTATCTGGAGACCGCGGCGGCCTGTGGAGCAGCGCTTGGCTCTTTAAAGGAGCAGCGGCAGCTTTCTGTCTCTGTCCGAATGCTCTACGGAGGCGCGCGCATTTTTCTTTTGATTCTTTTTCTTGCAGCCGGCGCATATTCCCATGCGGACAAAATCCGGCAGAGCAGATTTCTCTTTCACTTTGGCTATTCGAAATTCCGGATTTTTCGAGCCAATGCCTGCGTAACCTTTTTGGAGCTTCTCGTTCCGGATCTGCTTGCGGCCGGCCTGTATACTCCGGTTTCCCGCTGGATTTTTCAGTATTTCCAGGAGCAATATCAATTCGACGCCGCGGGCTCCACAGAAGCGCTTCGCCTGCTTCAGCCGGTTCTTGCTTTGTATTATATTGTTTCTTTGCTTTATCTCTCTGCTCGCTGCGGATAAAAGACAAGCTGCCGTTCCCGCGCTTTTGCCGCAGAGCGGGCTCGCGCCTTCAAACGGCATGGAAAAGGCCCCTCCTTTTACAGCTTGATATCAGGATTGTGCCGCCTTTTAACAAAATGATCCGGAAAAGGCGGCTGAAGTGGATTTTCTCTCCCTGAATACTTTTTGCATTTTAAGACATGATAGCTTTGAATGTGATATAAGGGAGGAATGGATCATGCATTCATTATGGGAGCAGACGCCGGCTTCTTCCAGCTTTGAAACGCTGCGGCAAGACATAGAAACGGATGTTTTAATCATCGGCGGCGGCATGGCCGGCGTTTTATGCGCATATCTGCTTCAGCAGGCCGGCGTATCGTATATTGGCCTTATTCAGGAGGAACGACGGATTTATATGTTGCCACCGGGTTTAATAAATGGGGGATGACATCTTCCGTGGCTTCGGCAATGATTCTGTGCGATCTTGTGCAGGGAAAAGAAAATCCGTATGCAGAAGTGTTTTCTCCTTCCAGAACAATCCTGCGCCTGCAGCTGGCAGCAAATGTGCTGGAAGCAGCTGTCGGCCTGCTGACGCCGACCGCCAGGCGATGTCCGCATTTGGGCTGCGCATTGAAATGGAATCCATATGAGCGGACCCGGGACTGCTCCTGCCACGGCTCCCGCTTTACCGAGGCAGGCAGACTGATCGACAATCCGGCTGCGGGCGATTTGAAGAAAAGCCCAAGAAAGTAATCTGAACTCTGCCCGAAGCCAAAAGTGCAAATTCCACAGCCGATCCTGCATTTTCCGTACGCCGCCCTTTTGCTACAATGCAAAGCAGAAAGGACGGTGGACGTTCTATGAAAAAGGGAATCAGTATTTGGGCTTTCCCGAACCAAGAGCCGCGCGATTGCTTTCGGATGGCGAAGCGCTTCGGCTATGATGGAATCGAGCTATCCTTCGATGAAAGCGGTCCGATTTCTCCGCAGTCTGCGGAAACGGAGCTTATGGAAATCCGTAAAGCGGCGGAAAGTCACGGACTCAGCCTTTACAGCCTGGCGAGCGGCTTGTACTGGAGTATTTCTCTGACGGCGGAGGATCCCGCGGAAAGAGAACGGGCGGAACAGCTCGTCCGGAAACAGCTGGACGCGGCGGCTGCTCTTGGCTGCGACACGATCCTGATTCTGCCCGGTATGGTTTCCGGGCTTGGCGCAGCGGATCCGGTAGTTCCGTATGAAATTGTCTATGAACGGGCTCAGGCGGCTCTTTTGCGTTTGGCGGAATATGCGGAAAAGAAGCGCGTAACAATCGGCATTGAAAACGTGTGGAACAAGTTCCTGCTTTCTCCGATGGAAATGCGTGATTTTATCGACCGGATCGGCAGCCAGCGCGTTGCGGCTTATTTTGATGTGGGAAATGTGGTGCGCGACGGATATCCGGAGCAATGGATCCGGATTCTGGGACATCGGATCGCAAAGGTCCATTTTAAAGATTACAAGCGAGCCATCGGCACAATCAGCGGTTTTGTGGAATTGCTGGCGGGAGATGTGGATTTTGCCGCGGTGATGCGCGCGCTCCGGGAGGTCGGATACGACGGATGGGTTACGGCAGAGGTTTTTCCATCAAATTCCGATTTTGAGGCATTTCTGAGAAAAACGTCGGAAGCAATGGATTGTATCTTACAAAAATAAATCTGAAAGGAGCAAGGAAAATGCTGAATGTAGCGATCGTTGGATTCGGAGGAATTGCGCAGGCGGCTCATATGCCGGCATACAGGCATTTGCAGGGGAAGGGAAAAATTCGCCTTTTGGCGGTCTGCGATATCGATCCGAATCGTTTTACACAGAAAATGGAGATTAACATCGGCGGAGGAGAGGAAAATGCCGCCGCGGAGGTTCGCAGATATACGAATCTGGAAACAATGCTGGCAAACGAAACGCCGGAGCTGGTGGATATCTGTCTTCCAACGCCGTTTCACGCACCTGTCGCCTCTGATCTGCTCCGCCGCGGGTATCACGTGCTCAGCGAGAAGCCCATGGCGCGTACCTATGCGGATTGTCTGGAAATGATCCGCGCGGCCAGAGAATCGGACCGCAGACTGATGATCGGACAATGCCTCCGCTTTTTCCCGGATTATTCGTTCCTGAAAAACGCAGTTGACAGCGGTTCGTTCGGAAAACCGCTTGCCGCTGCCTTCCGCAGACAGAGCGCGCCTCCCAAATGGGCATGGGAGAACTGGTACATGAATCCGGAGCTGTCCGGAGGCTGCCTGATGGATATGCATATTCACGATCTGGACATGATCCGCTATCTGTTCGGCGAGCCGCAGACCGTCTCCTGCCGTTCCCAGGATATCGATTCCCGCTTCGATGTCGTATACTCTCAGCTGGATTATCCTGAGCTTCCCGTTACGGCGATCGGAGACTGGTCGCAGACCGGAACAAATTTTGCCGCGGATTTCCGCGTTGCTTTTGAAACTGCGACGCTGATCGGGGAAAACGGCGGCGTAATGGTATATCCGAGAAGCGGAGAGCCCTACCGGGCAGAGCTGAACGGCCCGGATGGCTATACGGGAGAAATCGAATTTTTTGTTGACACCATCGCCTCGCAAGAAAAAAATATTAAAAATCCTCCGGAAAGCGCAGCGACAACGATCCGGCTGATTGAAACGCTGCGGGAAAGCGCGCTGGCCGGAGGCGAACGGATTCCGTTTAAACCCGAGAAAATCTGAGAAAACCGCTATCGGCTTCCTGAAAGCGCCGAGCGAGGACGCATCGCCGTCCGCACGCTGCGCTTTACATAAATTATATAAAAGATATTGCTTTTATTCATAAAAAACAGTATGATTAATTTAATCTATTTAAACGAGGTGAAGCTTATGAATAAGCGCAATGTCCGACGCGCTCTGACGCTCGGATTCAAACTGATCTTTGCCGGTGCTCTCGCCGTCTTTATGATGGCCGCTCCGGCGTGCGACAGCGGAAGCGACGACGGCGGTACGGAGGAAGAAAAGCAGCGCGTTTTCACAGACGAGCTGGAACGTGTGGAGCCCGATGAAAATCTCCATTTCACAATGGCCGCCGTCGGTGACGGCTTTGACGTTTTCGCGCCTGTAGAAAACGAATGGGGCTATCGGTATGGGCCGAGCATCCTTTATTATCCCGACGGAAGCGTTGACGCCTGGTTCGCAACGCCCGGGACGCTCGGGGAATGGGATTGGTTTACCTATAAGCATTCTGAGGACGGAGGCAAGACCTGGAGCCAGGAAAAGGTTGTGCTTCAGCCGACGCCGGATTCTATGGATCACTATTCTGTCTGTGATCCGGGCGTGATCTATTTCGGCGGATATTTTTATATCGGGTATACGTCCACAATCGTAAGTACAAATGGCGGAATCAACAACAACTGCTTTGTTGCGCGTTCCAAGAATCCGGACGGTCCGTATGAAAAATGGAACGGCTCCGGATGGGGTGGAGATCCGCAGCCGATCGTTTATTATAACGAATCCGACACCTCCTGGGGCGCGGGAGAGCTGAGCTTTGTCGAGCTGGACGGCACGCTGTATTGCTATTACACATGGACCTGCCCGGACGGAGACTATGAGATGGTGGCAACCGCCGATTCTACGGATGAAAACTGGCCCGCTACCATGGAATACAGGGGCGTCGCTTACAAAAAAGGCTCGGGGCAGGATTCCTGCGACGTCGTTTACGTTGAAGATTACGGAAAGTTTCTGGCTTTTTCCACATATAACCGCTTTACGGAATCGAGCGGAATCGCTGTTATGGAATCGAACGACGGCATTACGTTTGAGCAGGTTGCAGTGATTCGTACCGGCATCTCACAATACTGTCATAATATGGGAATTTCAAAAAGACCGAACGGACATATTCAGATGGACGACGAAATTTCCTTTATTGGCTACGCATATTCCTCCGGCGGGCCGGATTCCGGTTATTGGGGAAAATGGGCCACGAGATTTCAGGACATTGACTTGTCAGTATATGAAGGAGAAATCAAGGATACCGACAGGGGCGGAAAGGGCGTTCTGCGAAGCGACTATTTCTGGCCGGTTCCGGAGGAATCCGAGCTTTGGACCGTCGGCGTCGGAACGCTGCCGCATAAGATTGAATTCTGTATCGACGACGGAGCTTATGACCTGGATCTGTACTGGTACGATACGCGGCTTCAAACGCACCAGATTACCAGCGCGGACGGCGTAGAATTTTCCGGATACGATCAGAATATTATTGAATTTGACGGACTCCGGATTGTGGCAAAATCGGTGGGGAAAACAAATGTCACAGTGTCTTACGACGGCTGCTCTGTAGAATTCAAGGTGTACGTCAGGGAAAGCGGCTTTCCAATCAATAAAATTGATCCGGCCATTTCCACATTTCGCCCGGTTCAGGAAAATATGGTGGTCTATAAAGACAAGGCTTACGGAGCAAGGCACAGGCAGCAGATCCGCGGCTATGTGATTTTCGAGGACGAAACATGGGGGGAGGCCTACAACGACAGAACCTCCCAGCATCCGGACTATCCCGCGATGGTGCCTGCGGAAACCTACGAGATGGAGTTCGAGGTTGCGGATACTTCTATTCTCCGTGTGGACAGAAAGGGTATTATCATGCCGAAAAAGGCGGGTTCTACCACCGTTACGGTTACGATTACCGGAGGACACAGCTTTACCGTGAACGTCACCGTTCTGGATGAGCCGCAGGAGGGAGCGGAAGGTCAAATAGACTTTACTTTATAAAAAGGAATCGGATGGCGGCGAAAGTCCGTTGCCAAAAGCGTCCCTGGCCGCCTTGATGCGGCGGCCGGGAACGCGATATTATAATAATAAAATTGAAGTGATTTTTGTGGAAGCGTAAAGCTCTTCCGGAAAAATCACTTTTTTTTTGCTATGGGATTGACAGTTGTGTGCATTCTGTATATACTGAATATATACAGAATGACCGGATGGAGGTGCGGAATGACAATTCTGATTGATAATAAAAGCGGCGCTCCCATATATGATCAGATTTATTCGCAGATCAAAGCGCAGATTATCAGCGGCGCTTTAAAAGAAGACGACGCACTGCCGTCGATCCGGAGCCTCGCAAAGGATCTGCATATCAGCGTCATTACTACAAAACGGGCGTATGACGAGCTGGAACGGGAAGGCTTTATTTATACGCTTGCCGCAAAGGGATGCTTTGTCGCAAAAAAGAATACGCTTCTGATCCGCGAAGAAACCCTGAAGCAGATTGAAGCGCATTTGCAGGAAATTATAAAATTGGCAGCCTCCTGCGGGTTGGAAAAACACGACATCATCGAAATGCTGAATTTATTGGAGGGCGAATAAAATGGAAAACGCACTGGAAATTACGAGCCTGAAAAAAACGTATCATGATTTTACTCTGGACGGCATCAATCTGACGCTTCCGTCCGGATCGATCCTGGGCCTGATCGGAGAAAACGGGGCGGGGAAAAGCACAACCATCAAGCTGATATTAGGTATGATCCGCCGGGACGGCGGAACCGTTCGAATTCTCGGAAGGGACGGCGGCCAGCAGCTCAGCGAATTGAAAGAGGAAATCGGCGTCGTTCTGGATGAAATCGGCTATCCGGACTGCGTCACCGTGAATCAGCTGAACAAAATCATGAAGCATACCTACAAGCATTGGAATGAGAACGCATACTTTCAATATATTGATCGCTTTTCTCTGCCGCAGAAGAAAAGCTTTAAAGACTTCTCACGCGGCATGAAAATGAAGCTGGGCATTGCCGCCGCGCTTTCCCATGAGCCGAAGCTTCTGCTTCTCGACGAGCCCACAAGCGGGCTTGATCCCGTAATCCGCGACGAGGTGCTAGATTTGTTCAGTGAATTTACGCGTGATGAGAGCCGCTCCGTTCTGATCTCTTCGCACATCGTCAGCGATTTAGAAAAGCTTTGCGATTATATCGCATTTCTGCACAAGGGGAAATTGCTGCTTTGCGAGGAAAAGGATGCGCTGCTGGAAAAGTATGGCATGATCCACTGTGCGCCGGAAACGCTGCAATCTTTTGCAAGCGGTGTGGTAATAGGAAAGAAAACGTCGCCATACGGAGCCGAGGCAATCGTGAAACGGGCCATGCTTCCGGCAGGCTATCCCGTAAGTCCAATCGGCATAGAGGAGCTGTTTTTGTATATGGTTAAGGAGGCTGGATGAAATGAAAGGACTACTGCTGAAAGACTGGTATTTGGCCAGAACGCATTGCCGCGCATTTTTACTGATTCTTTTTGTGTTTGCGATCGTTTCCGCATACTCGGAAAACAATGTGTTCCCTGTTTTATATCCCATTATTTTATCCTCTATTTTGCCGGTGACGCTGGTTTCCTATGATGAACGGTCGAAATGGCAGTTTTACGCTGACACGATGCCATATAAAAGAAGGGATATCGTATCGGTAAAATATCTCGTTATGCTGATCTGCCTTCTTTTCACGACGCTTATTATGGGAGCAGTAAGCGCTGTAAAATTGCTGATGGAGCGCAACCTGGAGCTGTCGGAACTCGCCGCGTTTATAGGAACCGCTCTGATGCTTGGTATTCTTCCCGCGTCGCTCATGCTTCCCGTGATTTTTAAATTCGGGGTGGAAAGGGGCAGGATCGCATATTATGCTGCGCTCGGCGTCGTATTCGCATGTGTTTTTGGCTTCACATACGTTTCACGCAACACGGAGCCCGCAGAGCTCCTTACAGATACGTTCCCGTTCCGGTTTGCTCTGCCCGTCGCTGCACTTCTTATTCTGGGAGTATCCTGGCTTTTATCGGTAAAATTTTATGAGAAACGCGAATTGTAAGCTATGCGTTTCTTTAAAACTGTGATATAATTTGCCGCAGGATAACAGGCGGGAGGACAATATGGGAAATTTATACAAAGTAAATGAATCGCTGTTTTATGCCAAAAATAAATATGTGGACTTGAATCCGTTCCTCACCATGACGCCGGAGGACCGGCCGCTTCCCATATATGAAGAAATTAAGGACCGGCTGCCGAAGCCCGTTTGGGAGGGACATTCTGACGTGATCGCCTGCTATCACAAAACGTGGGAAATTGCGTTCCGCAACCTGCGCAGGCCGAACGCCGAAGCCGGCTTTGTTTCCAATTTTATCGATACGGCCTTCAACGGATACCTGTTTATGTGGGATTCCTCCTTTATTGTAATGTTTGGCCGATATGCAAACCATATTTTCAATTTTCAGAAGACACTGGACAATTTTTATTCCCACCAGCACGCGGACGGCTTTATCTGCCGGGAAATCTGCGAAACGCAGAACGGAGAACAGTTCCATCGGGACGATCCCGCTTCAACCGGTCCCAACATCATGCCCTGGAGCGAATGGGAATATTATCAGATTACGGGGGAGGAAGCCCGTCTGAAAAAGATTTTTTATCCTCTCCTTGCATACCACAAATGGCTTCGGCTTAACCGCACCTGGCGTGACGGAAGCTACTGGAGCACCGGTCTGGCCTGCGGAATGGATAACCAGCCCAGAGTGCAGGAGGGCTATTCGGATCACACCTCGCACGGACACGCGGTTTGGGTGGATACCTGCATTCATATGGTGATGAGCGCCAGAATTTTAATTGAGATGGGGAAAATCATCGGCACGGAGAAGGATACGGACTGGCTTTACGAGGAAGCGGAGCGTCTGACAAAGCTGATTAACGAGAAGCTCTGGTGCGAGGAAGACGCGTTTTACTATGATCTCTGGAGGGGAGACGTGCTGAGCCGAGTCAAAAGCATCGGCGCATACTGGGCTCTGCTTGCGGGAATCGTTCCGGAGGAGCGGCTGGAGCGCTTTGTAGCGCATCTGGAGAATCCCGCGGAATTTAACCGATTCCACCGGATTCCTACGCTTTCCGCGGATCATCCCGCTTACGACGCCGAGGGCGGCTACTGGCGCGGAAGCGTATGGGCGCCTACGAATTATATGGTTCTGAAAGGCCTTGAGAAAGTGGGCAAATACCGTATGGCATATGAGATTGCCGAAAACCATCTGCGGAATGTCGTAGAGGTATTTCGAAACACCGGAACGGTTTGGGAAAATTACGCGCCCGAGAAAGCCGTGCCCGGAAACCCCGCAAAATCTGATTTTGTGGGCTGGACCGGCCTGACGCCGATCGCAGTTCTGTTTGAATATGTATTTGGAATCCGCGCCGATTCCAGGAAGAACCAGATTACCTGGGACGTCAATCGTACCGAGCGCCATGGGGTGCAGAATTATCCCTTCCGCGGCGGCACGGTCGATCTGCTCTGTGAAAAGCGTTCTGCGGCGGAGCAGGAGCCGCAGATTACGGTGCGCAGCGATATTCCGGTAACCGTCATTGTCCGGTGGAACGGAGAAGAAAAAACGCTTCACAGCATGACGGAGGGGAAAGAAACCGTTTGAAATGGGAGGCCATTCCATTCGATGCTGGTAAATAAAAAAATCGTTATTTTTGATATGGACGGAACCTTAATCGACTCTGTCGGAATCTGGAACGAAGTAGACCGGAAACTTTCGGAACGGCTGGGAGGGCAGCCGCTTTCAGAGGAAGCGCTGCAGACGCGGCGGGAACGAATGCTGAGAGAATTCAGCGGAAGGGAAAATCCATATCTGGAATACTGCGGCTTTTTAAAATCGGAATATGATTCGTCTCTGTCTGCCGAGCAGATCTACAGGATGCGCTATGAGATTTCCTCCGATTTTCTGAAAAACACAGTGGATTATAAGGAAAATGCAGAGCAGGTGATCCGGCTTTTGAAAAATGCCGGATTTACGCTTGTCATTGCCTCCGCTACAAGAAAGCAAAGCATGGATGTTTATCGTCTGCAGAATCAGAATATTATGAGAAAAGCAATGCTGGATCAATATTTTACGCGGATCTATACGAAGGAAGACGTTCGGAAGATGAAACCGGATCCGGAAATATACCTGCGGGTTCTTCAGGATTTCTGCGCTGCGCCGGAGATGTGCATCGTATTCGAGGATTCTCTGATCGGGCTGGAGGCTGCAAAAAACGCAGGGATTGACGCTGTGGCAATGTATGATCGTCATTCTGACCCGGAGCGCGGGCAGATCGAAAGGATTTCAAATTACCGCTTTGAAAATTACAGCGAGCTTTATCATGCGATTCTCAAGGAGGGAATCAGAGCGTCAATTCTATGATCCCCAGTGCGATCAGCAGTATTCCGGAAAGCAGCGGCGCATATTTTCCTAAAACTCTGCCGAAAATTCGATCTCCTAGGTAGACGCCTAAGATGAGAAAGAAAATGCTGAACAGAAAGGTACATACGGCGGCCTGCAGAATTTGGACTCCTGCGGCGCTTGCGGCGATTCCGGTGCCGATATTGTTGAATGCCAGCCCGCAGCCTACTGCGGCGGATTCCCTGATATCGATGGAGCCTGAAACATCTTTGTCTGAATCCTGGGCGTAGTCGATCATGCTGTCCGCATCCTTCAGAGCAATGCTTCGAATTCTCTTTTTCCTGTTCAGCAGGTTGGAGAAGCTTTGCAGTACGAAATAGAGTCCCAGCAAAATAATGATGCTTGCGCCAAGCAGATCAGTAAGGCCACGAGGCAGAAAGGAAGCGGCAATTTTCCCTGCATACATTGAAGCGACCGTTCCCGCAACGGTAATCAGTGCGATCAGCAGATTCGGAAGGAACCCGATTTTTATTTTTTTTATGCCGAAGGCAATCCCGATTACAAAATTATCTAAATTCGATGACATGCTGAAGATCACGGCGCTGAGAAACGAAAACATGCGTTCACACTCCGAAAAAGGAATCCGTATTTATTATATTATTTTTATACGTTTCTTGTTCAGGAGGTCCGGGCAGGGGCCTTTCACGATGCAGAATCGGTACGCATAATATGATATCAAAAATCAGATTAGGAGAATGATATGAATAAACGGATTCCTTTAGAAGAAGCGGCTCTGCGCGTATGCGAGGAAAATGCGTGTCCGCCGCTGATTTTCCAGGTCCCGCCTTTGGAAGGCAGAAAGCGCCTGAACCGGGCGCAGGACGCGCCGGTTTTTCAATATCCCGCGTCTGTTTCCGTTGTTGACGTGAATACGGGCAAATGGGGAGTTGTAAGGGTCTATGTCGTAAGGCCTGCCGACTGCCCTCCGAATCCTGCGCCAATTCTGTACCTCCACGGAGGCGGGTGGGTGTTCGGAAATTTTCATACGCATGAAAAGCTTGTACGGGAGCTTGCCGCGCGAACGAGCTGCGTCGTGCTGTTTCCGGAGTACGCACTTTCTCCTGAAGCGAAATATCCGGTCGCTGCCGAACAATGCTATCAGGTTCTGACAATGCTCCAGAGAATCAGCGACAAAATGAATCTCAGACTGAATTTATCGCTGCTGACGGTGGCAGGCGACAGCGCAGGCGGAAATTTGGCGGCCGTCCTGACGATTCTTTCCAAGTTCCGCCATGGACCGCAGATTCGGAATCAGCTGCTGTATTATCCCGTAACAAACGCTTGCTTTAATACGGGCACCTATTTGGAATTTGCCTCGGACTATTATCTTTACCGTGCGGGAATGATGTGGTTCTGGAATCAATATACCAGGAATGAATCCGAACGGGCGCAAATCACGGCGTCTCCCCTGCGCGCAACCCTGGAACAGCTGCGCGGTCTGCCGGAAACGCTGATTCTCTGCGGAGAAGCCGATGTGCTGCGGGAAGAGGGAGAAGCATATGCCGCGAAGCTTTTATGCGCCGGCGTGGGCGTTACGGCGGTACGGATTAAGGCTACGATTCATGATTTTGTGATGCTGAACGCATTGGATCAGACAAACGCCTGCCGTGCCGCCATGGATTTATCCGCCGAATGGATCTCCCGCAGGAATAAAAAAGAATAAGCAAAGAGACGCGGCTGATCAGATCCGGGCAACGCCAGTTTCCCTTGCGGCTTTTGCAACAGCGGCGGCTACTGCCTGCGAAACGCCGCGATTCAGTGCGCTGGGGATAATATAGTCCGGAGACAGCTCTGCTTCCGAGACAAAGTCCGATATCGCAAATGCGGCAGCTATTTTCATTTCGTCGTTAATATCGGAAGCGCGTACATCCAAAGCACCACGGAAAATACCGGGAAATGCAAGTACGTTATTGATCTGATTCGGATAATCGCTGCGTCCGGTCCCAATTACAGCCGCGCCCGCTTCCCTTGCAGGCTCCGGGAGAATTTCGGGCTCCGGGTTTGCCATCAGAAACAGGATGGGATCCGGATTCATGGATCTCACCATTTCCGGCGTTACGCATCCAGGTGCGGATACGCCGATAAATACGTCGGCTCCTTTTAATACGTCGGCCAGGCTGCCGCTTCTGTGGCTGCGATTCGTAACGGAGGCAAGTTCATCTTTAATGGGATTCATATGGCTGCGGCCCTGATATATAGCACCCGCGCGATCGCAGAGAATGACGTCTTTCAATCCCATTTTCAAAAGAAGGCGGGTGATTGCGATGCCTGCAGCTCCGGCGCCGTTCGTGACCACGCGGATGGTCTCCAATTTCTTTCCCGTCAGCTTTAGCGCATTCAGAATGGCAGCCAGTACGACGACAGCCGTGCCGTGTTGGTCATCATGGAATACCGGAATATCGCAGCACGCTTTCAGGCGGGCTTCGATCTCAAAGCAGCGGGGAGCAGAAATGTCCTCTAAATTGATTCCGCCGAAACTGCCTGCCAAAAGGCGGACGGTGTTTACGATTTCATCCACATCCTTAGAACGAATACAGAGCGGAATGGCATCTACGTTTCCGAAGGCCTTGAAAAGAGCGCATTTTCCTTCCATTACCGGCATTCCTGCCTCTGGTCCGATCTCTCCCAACCCCAGAACGGCTGTGCCGTCCGTAACGACTGCAACCAGATTGGAACGCCGTGTCAATGAGTAGCTTAAGTCCGGATCCTTTTGGATCGCCAGACAGGGAGCCGCTACGCCCGGCGTATAAGCAAGAGAAAGATCTTCCCTGGTTTCCAAGGGTGCACGGCAGATTACTTCAATTTTCCCGTTCCATTCTTTATGTCGTTTTAGGGATTCGGCTGCATAATCCATTTATCAATCATTTCCTTTCAGAACAAAAATTTTCGTTTGCCATTTTACCATATACTAAAGCACAGATCATTAATTGCTTGTTACGTTTTAGCCAAAAACGTAAATTTTTCATTTTAAAATAATCGATGTTGCGCTGGAATCCATATGGAATGCACCGGAAATGGACTATGTAAAAGAAAAACCCGGCGTTATGATCTGCCGGGCCGGGAGCTCTGTCTGTGAATCTCACAATCCGCTCATGACCTGTCTGAATTTTTGTACAGCCTGCTGGATTTCAGCCTGCTCCGTATTTTTGACACTGTACCAGCCGCGCGCTTTCATGGCGTTGAAAACTTCAAATTGGAGCTGCTGCGTTTCTGTAAAAATTTTTGTGATTTCATTTCTGAGGATCTGACACGATGCTTCTGAAACGAAGGTTGCATAGAGCTCCGTTATTTGCTTCTCTGTACTGAGCGCATCACTGATCATATCCTGCTCCGTTAAGATTTGTTCCATGTCTGTCCTCCTTAATTAGCCTGGCATGCATAGGAATTCAGGTACTGAAACATTGTATCGAAATGCTTCCTGTGCATTTGCTCGGCTTTTTCGCAAATTGTTTTTAAATTCGGATCGGTGCAGTTTGCTGCGTAAAAATGGAATTTTTTGACGGCCATTGATTCCGCATCAAGCATATCCTCCAGCATTGCAAGCGATTTCTCAGGCATCGTTGAATTCGGCATTTTCTGATCCTCCTTTCCTGAAAGATAATAAATGCAGGGAATATTTTGTGCATAAATGCGGAAAATATACGCGTCAGAGATTCTGTAAACAGAGGAGAATTTATTTTGGTCAGTTTTATCAGAACGATTATTATGTACTTGATTGTTATATTTGTAATGCGCTTAATGGGAAAACGGCAGATCGGGCAGCTCCAGCCATATGAATTCGTCATTGCGCTCATGATTTCCGATCTGGCCGCGCTGCCGATGCAGGACAGTGCGATCCCGCTGTGGTCCGGAATCGTTCCGATTTTATCACTGCTGCTCCTGCAGCTTTCTATCTCGTACGGGGTATTAAAGCTGAAAGCTGTACGCGGATTTTTCTGCGGGAAGCCATGCGTTATGATTAAAAATGGCACAGTTATTGAAAAAAATCTTCGCAATCAAATGTATACGCTGGATGACCTGCTTGAGGCGCTCCGCCTGAAGGGCTATCCGGACGTTCAGTCGGTACAGCTTGCCATCCTGGAGAACAACGGAGATTTAAGCGTGCTTCCCGTCAGCGCGGCTCAGAATGTAACGCGCGGCGATCTCGACATCAGAGAGCCCTCCGATATTGTCACAGATATCATTATTGGCGGCTGTGTCATGGAGGACAATATGGAGCTTTTAAATATAGACAAAAAAATGCTGAGAGAAGAACTCGATAAAAACGGCATACGCTCTGCAAGGGATGTTTTTTACTGCTATGTAAATGGCGCCGGACAATTCGTCATTCAGAAGAAGGGAAAATAAGATGTACAGAAATTCTATTATCTATCTTATTATGGTAGTTGTTATATTAGCACTGGTATTTGTTCCAACAACGTGGTTCGACAAAATGCTTGAGGATGATGTAAATGGGTTTCGCAGCCGGATCGACGATATTTTGAATACGAACCGCGACGCACCGGAACTGGAAGAAAAATGTGGACTGCTGCAGGCAGACTGGGAAAATCATATGGAACACTGGAGCTTTTTTCTTAATCATTCCGCAATTGAAAAGGTTGATCTCGGAATCTGCACGTTTCTGGAATATGTGCGCTGCGGAAATTATGAAAGCGCTTCCATCGAAGCGAAACGTCTCGATAAAATATTCGAGATGACGGAACATCAGGACGAGCTGTCGGCTTTGAATATTTTCTAAAAGGGGGCGAAATTGGCCGCACTGGGACGAATTGCGACGAACGATTTTTCTTTACAAAAGCGCGCTCTTCAGGTATAACAGAATACGGGGTGAGATTCATGCATACAATTGAAACGGCAATTGTTATGCCGGTCCTTTTATTGTTTTTGCTTTTATCCGTCTGCGTTTGCCTGAAATATACGGAACAGATTAGTAGGCACTCGGATACGCTGCGGGAAGCTTTTTTGGAAAAACGCATCAGCAATACTGATATCGCGCGGGGAGGAGCGGTGCTGTATGAAACGTATCGGAAGCATGCGGGGTGACACCGGAAGCGTTACAATCGCCGCAGCTGTGCTGCTTAGCGGAATCATTTTGTTGAATACCGCTTTATATGATTATGCGGTATATAAAGCGCTGGAAAGCCGCGCCGCCGCAGGTATGCTGCTTGCCTGCAAATCCGTTCTGGCCTCATATGATTCGCTTCTGGCGGAAAAATACGGATTGTATGGATTCAATACGGGGAACGGCGGCTCGGCACACGATCTGTTTGACGATTATTATCCCTCTGAAGCATCCATTGTTGCTCTGAGCGGAAATTTTACAGAGCCGGACGTTCTGAGGGAGCAGATCTGCGGGATGATGAAGATCAAAACGCCGGCGTCGCTGACGGAGACCATGCTGTATTTGCTTGGCGTTCTTTCGGAAGCAAAAGAGGAGGGCGCAGGCTACCGGGCGTGCGGGGAGGCGGCGGAGCTTCTGTCGGCGCTTCAGAAGACGCATCGGGATCTTAAAATATTAGTGGAGGGCTATTATGACGGAGATCCCGCCTGTGTAAACGGCTATTCTGTGGCTGCCGCTTCCGGACTGTTTGAGAATATGTCTCAAATATGGCAGGAAAAAGCAGAAGCGTTTTTGGATCAGGCAATCCTGCTGCACGAACAGTACCGGGAATATAATTCTCGTGCGGCACTGCTCTGCCAGGAGCTGGCGGACGGAAGACAAAAGATCGTGGAAGTGCTGCGCCGTGCCGAATCGACCGGCGCGCTGCCAAAAGAAGCAGACGTTATTCGGCAGCAGGCCGCGCAAATCGGAAGCGCCGCTGCTGCGGACAAAATTTCTGAAAATCTCTCGGTATTCGCAGAACGTCTTTCCGCTCTATATGCCTTTAAAGAGCAGGGGGAGTTCGACGCTGAAAAATTCCGCTATTTATTCGTTGAAAGACAGATTTCTGCGAATATCAGGATTCCTTTGATTTACGCGGAGAATACTTCCGGAGAGACGAACGGCACTGAGCTGATTACAGAATTGAAAGAACAGCTGCTGGGAACGGCAAACCTGCCTCAGATTTCGGAAGATTCCTACAGAATACCTGAACAGGAATACGCAGCGCTTCCGTCCTCCCGATTTTCCCCGCGAAGCAGCAGTCTCGATTCTTTTGGTGTGGATGCAGGCGATTCATTCGAAACGTTTGCCTCCTTTACGGATTTGTTTGCATTCAAAACGGAAGTCTCGTTCGAAGAGGTACTGCGCGGAACGGCGGAACGGCTTCTCATCGACGATTATATTCTTAATTACATGACATCAAGACTTTACGCGTCATCAGAAGACCGTTTGAATAATGAAGCCGAATATATTTTAATTGGAGATGCCTCTGCGGCGCACAATAATAAGGCTGTAGAGAATAGAATACTGGCGCTGCGGTTTTTACTTAATTTTATTAAAATTATGAAGGACGCGGAACGGAGCGCCGGCGCAGAAGCACTTGCACGCGCCGCCGCGGCGGCGCTCAGCATGGGAGCGGGCGTAACTTTATACAAAATCATTATTGTTTCGGCATGGGCTCTGCTCGATTCCTATCAGGATCTGGAAAAGCTGCTTTCCGGCCAAAGCGTTCCGATTCTGACGCTGAATGAAGCGGCGGCAGGAAGAATTGATGCGCTTCAGGATTATGCGTTCTATCTGAGAATTCTTTTGCTGCTCACGCCTGTGGAAACGAAGCTGATGAGGATTTGCGATGTGATTGAAATAAATATGAAAGAAACAACCGGAATGACGTATCGTCTGTCAGGCGTATATCATAAGCTTTCTGCCTCTGCCAGGACACGTATGACGTTTCTTTCTCCTTTTTTGCTCGGACTGGGAAGAAAGCAGTATGAACGGGAGGATCTTTGTGAAATTACGTATTGAACGGGAAACGGAGAGCAAAGGGAATATTACACTGGAAACGGCCCTCGTTCTGCCGGGCTTTATGGGAGTGCTGCTGCTCTTTCTTTCCATTCTGCAAATCGTGTCTGCTCGAAATCTTCTGGAGCTGTCCGTGCTTAGAACTGCGGACGAGCTGTGCCGCTGGGCGCCGATTTACCGCAACCAGCTGACGGAGGAGTTAAAAAAGGAGCTTCTCGGAAGCTTGCAGGAGCGATTCTCGGATGCGCTTGCCCCGGCGGAGGAAAGCGTGCTTAAAGCTGTTCTGCAGTTAAGAGATCTTTCCGAGCATTCGTCAGATTCTATTTACGGATTTGCAGCGCAGACGCTTTGCGCCTCCTACCTTACGGAAGATGCGCTCGTGAAGAGCGGCATGCTGGAGCTTAAAAACCTGAATTTGTATAAAAGCAGCTTTTTTCATCGGGAAACCGATCAGATTCGCCTTACGGCATCCTGCGTAGTAGATACGTATCTGCCTTTTCCGGTAAAGCTTGAATTTTCAGTTTTGTGCAGCGCATGGGGCGGCGGCAGAATGCCGTTCCTGCAAACACAAGAATCAGAGGCGCCCTCGTCCGGAATCTGGAATGAAAATAATTTTACCAGAGGAAAAATTTTCAGACAGATGTACGGGGGCAATCTTCCCGATGCCTTTCCCGTGATCGCCGCATTTGAAGACGGAACGGCTGTTATGATTAAAAGCCTGAATCACACGCTGCCCAGCTATCGTAAAAAGGGCGCAATGGAAAAGGCTGTTCTCAAAATGATCGATACGCTGGAGGCTTTTCAGGGAGCCGAATACGGCGGAATTTCCATTCGAAAAGAGGATATCAAAAGAAAAAAGCTGATTCTGATTCTCCCGGAAAACGAGCTTGGACTTTTGCAGGAAACGGCAATCCAGCGTGCGTTCCAGTATTCCATGCTTAAATTTATTGAGCTGGACTTGCAGAGATACCAAAAAGTGTGATATCATGCAGCAGAAAGGAGACGTCAGTGGTGCTTTCATGGCAATTTTAATTAAAAATGCTGGAATTTATGCCGAAAACGGTATTCAGACTTATCAGGGGCTCTGCATCGACGGCGGCCGGATCCGGGCGATGACAAATAACGAAGCCGAAATCGATGCCTTTCTTCGCGAGCACGACAATCAGATCTACACAATAGAGGGAAGAAATAAACTGATCCTGCCCGGATTGATCAATACGCATACGCATAGCCCAATGACGCTTCTGCGGAATATCGGAAGCGATCTGCCCTTGCAGCAATGGCTGTTTAACGAAATTATTCCGCGTGAGAGAAAATTGACCTCCAGGAGCGTATATTACGGTTCTCTGCTTGGACAGCTCGAAATGATTCGCTCCGGAACAGTCGCCTTTGCCGATATGTATGAACCGTTTGAAGCGATCGCACAAGCCGTTCTGGAATCCGGCCTGAAGGCGGTCCTGAGCGTTCCGGTATTGCATAACCGCTGGGAGAATGGAACGCGCATTACGGAAAATAACTTTGCGGAGGCGGAACGTCTTATAAAAAAATGGAAGGGCGCCGGGGACGGAAGAATTGACGTAATCTGTGAAATTCATTCTGTGTATCTTTATGACGACCGTCTTTTGCATGAGGCCGTGTCGTTTGCCAAAGAGAACGGACTTGGCATTCACATGCATCTCCATGAAACGAAAAAGGAAATTTCCGACTGTCTGAAGGCTGTCGGAATGAGGCCCGCCGCTTTTTTTGCATCGATCGGAGCTTTTGATGTTCCAGTGCTGGCAGCGCATTGTACGCATCTGGAAACCGAAGATTTTGAAATTTTAAGGCGGGCTCGTGCTTCCGTATCCGTTAACATTACAAGCAATCTGAAACTCGCAAGCGGAGTGCCGCCTCTTCCGGAATTGCTGGCCGCGGGGATCCGCGTCGGTCTGGGCACGGACGGATGTGCGAGCAATAACAATTTAAATCTGTTTGAAGAAATGCACTTGGCGGGTATACTGTATAAGGGATTGCGCGGAGATCCGGCGCTCGTCTCTCCGGAACAGGTGATCGACGCGGCAGTCTTTGGCAGCCGCATCTGTAAAGGAGCGGATGCAGATCTGATTTTAATTGATTTGACGGCGGCTCACTTAAATCCGCTGAATGATATGAAAAGTGCCGTCGTATATTCCATGCAGGCTTCCGATGTGGATACGGTAATCGTTCGGGGAGAGATCCTGATGGAGCATCGGGAACTCAAAAAATTGGATGAAGAAAGGATTCTTTACGAGGTGAACCATGTTAAGCTTTAACGATAACAACGCGCAGTATTTAATCGTAAACAGCGAGCTGACCGGAAGCGATACACTGAAGAAAAATGAGAGCGGCGCTATTGTTCTTCCGTTTGAAGGGCCGGTCATTTATGAGGTGATCCGCTTTATTAATGGAAAAGGTCTTTTCCTGGAAGACCATTTCCGCCGGCTGGAAAACAGCTTTCAAATTGAAGGAATAGAAAATCCGGTAGATCTTGCAGCTTTTAAAGAGTACGCTTCTGTTTTGCTCAGCGTCAATGAGGAAAGAGACTGCAATGTTAAAATCATGAGCACCGGAAAAGATTTTGTCGTATATCTCAGTAAAAAGTTTTATCCCGGTCCAGCTTACTATGAAAAAGGAATCCGAACGGCGTGTATTCAGATCGAGCGGCCCAGCCCTAACGCAAAAATCCGGAGATCGGATTATATAGAAAGAATCGAGACCTTCAAGCAGGCAAACGAAATTTTTGAAGCGCTGCTGATGAATGCGGAGGGCTATCTTACGGAGGGAAGCAAGTCCAATCTTTTTTTTGTACGCAGAGGGGAACCGGACGCCGTCTATACTGCGCCGCGTGAAATGGTTCTGGAGGGCATTATGCGGCAGTATGTGCTTGATCTTTGCGGTCAGGAAAATATTTCCGTCAAGTTCGAACCGATCCGGTATTCCGCGCTGGGGGATGTGGAGGCATTGTTTATTACAGGCACCTCAATCAATGTTTTGCCGATTGCAAAAGTTGATGAAATACAGTATAATTCTCCGGAAAACAGTACGGTACTCCGCATTATGCATGCTTTTCAGAATTACATTGATACAATAACGAAAGGGTGATTGATATGAAATTATCTTTTTCTACACTTGGCTGCCCTGAATGGTCCTGGAACGAAATTCTGGCTACCGCAAAGGATATGGGGTTCGACGGAATTGAGATCCGCGGCGTAGGCAACGAACTGTACGCACCGGCGATCAGGGAATTTTCAGCAAATAATATTCAGTCTACCAAAAATAAATTGAAGGCAATGGGCCTTGAGATCGTTTGCCTTACGTCTGCCTGCTATTTATATGATAAGACAAACGCCGGACGGTATCTGGAAGAGGGCAAAGCCTATATCGATACAGCAAGCGCCTTAGGGGCTTCCTATATCCGCGTCTTGGGAGATAAAGATCCGCAGCCCTCTGCGGACATCGATGATTCTGTAGTCGCTGCTTCTCTGGAGCCGCTCGGACAGTATGCCAAGGAAAGAGGCGTCGTACCGCTGATCGAAACGAATGGCGTTTATGCTGACACAAAACGGCTTTCTGCGCTTTTGCGAAGCCTTTCCGGCAGCAGCATCGGAGTCCTTTGGGATATGCACCATCCATATCGGTATTTTGGAGAGCAGCCGGAGCAAACTTATGAAAACATCGGCAGCTATATAAAATATGTGCATGTCAAAGACTCCGTCGTGGACAGAGACGGCCGGCTGCAATATAAAATGATGGGCTACGGTGACCTTCCCGTGAAGGAGGGCGTGAGAATTCTGAATGAGAATGGATATGATGGATATCTTTCTCTGGAATGGGTGAAACGGTGGTATTCCGATCTCGAAGCGCCCGGCGTCGTATTTTTGCAATATATTAATTATATGAAAAAAATAATCTGAGAACTGACCGGAAAAGGAGTATCATTCATGAAAAACATACCGCTGTATCACGTGGAGCCGATTCGCGATCTGAAAGAAATGCTGGAAAAATCTGCGAAGACTTTTGGAGAAAAGGCCGCCTTTTTAAAAAAGGACGTTCCGGGAGGGCCATATATTCCCGTTTCTTTTAACCAATATAAAAAAGATGTAGATGCGCTTGGCACAGCGCTGATCAAAAAGGGCTGCAAAGGCGAACGAATCGCAGTGATCGGGGAAAACAGATACGAATGGTCCGTATCCTATCTTGCGGTCGTGAACGGGACGGGAATTGCCGTCCCGCTCGATAAAGAGCTGCCGGTGAATGAAATTGTGATTTCTCTGAACAGAGCAGAGGTTACGACGATTATTTTTTCCCCAAAACTGACAGAAAAGATCCTTGCCTGCAAAGCTCAGGTGCCGACGCTGAAGCACTTGATCACCATGGCGCAGCCGGATCCTCAGTGTGCAGAAGAGGCGCCATATTATTCGATATATGATTTACTCCGAGAGGGACGGGAGCTGCTGGCAGAAGGCGATACCGCTTTTACGGATGCAGTGATCGACCGGGAAGCGATGCAGATTCTTCTTTTCACATCTGGAACGACGGATGTTTCTAAGGCGGTAATGCTTTCGCATAAGAATATTTGCGAGAATCTCATGGCAATGTCGTCAATGGTTTATATAGACGATAAGGATATCTTTCTCTCAATTCTTCCGATTCATCATACATACGAATGTACCTGCGGCTTTCTCTGTCCGGTATACAGAGGCAGCACCGTTGCATATTGCGAGGGCCTGCGTCATATTACAAAGAATATGGCGGAAGGCAAGATCACGATGATGCTGGTAGTTCCTCTGGTGCTGGAATCGATGCACCGAAGGGTTTGGGACACGATTCGGAAGCAGGGCCTTGCAGGAAAGGTTAAATTTGCCCTTCGTCTGAATTCCGTTCTTCGTAAAATCGGCATGGATCGCTCTAAAAAGCTGTTTGCAAAGGTCCATGAAAGCTTTGGAGGCCATATGCGCCTGTTTATTTCCGGCGCTGCGGCAGTCGATCCTCAGGTGAGTAAGGATTTCCGAAACTTTGGCATTCTGACGATCCAGGGATATGGCCTTACGGAATGCGCTCCGATCGCAGCACTGAACAGAAACTGCGACTTTAAAGACGATGCCGCAGGAATGCCGATGCCGGGAACGGAGCTGGAAATCGATGCGCCAGACGCCGCAGGAATCGGCGAGATTACGATTAAAGGACCGAACGTCATGCTTGGCTATTACCACGACGAAACCGCAACGAAGCAGGCGATCGACGCCAGAGGCTTTTTCCATACGGGCGATCTCGGTTATATGGATAAAGACAAATTCGTTCATATCACCGGGAGAAAAAAGAACGTAATCGTTACGAAAAACGGGAAAAATATTTTTCCCGAGGAAATCGAGTATCTGCTGCTGAAGAGTCCTTATATTGCAGAAGTTGTTGTGTACGGAGAAACTGCAGAGGACGGAGAAACGATTGTAAAAGCGAATGTTTTCCCGGACTATGAGAAAATAAAGGAGGACGCAGCGGCCGGAATTTTAGAGACAGATACGCCGGAAGCCGTGATCAGAGCTGAAATCAAGACGGTTAACAAGCAGCTTGTCTCGTATAAAGCAGTGAAGGATTTTGTACTGCGCGATACGGAATTCGTCAAGACCTCCACGCAGAAAATCAAGCGGTATATCGAGGATAATCAGGCGGCACATTAAAATCATGAAATCGTTTCGGAGTTGAACTGCGGTGAATAAATACGATGTCGGCGTAATTACAGATGGAGAAGCGGGCCGGAATTTGGCGTTTGACCTCAGTGCAAGCGGATATTCGACTGTGCTGTATAATACAGGACTGGATAATATGGCGCGGGATGAAATGAACCGGTATATCGCCGGAATTCAGGAAATGGGGATTCTTGCCTCTACTTCTTCTGAGATGACGGTAAATCTGCTGAAATCTCCGAAAATTTTGTTTGTTGTCAGCCGGAATGGCGTTTTTGCCGAAGAAATCCTGCGGGAACTGTATGAGCTTGCCGGGGAAGGCGATATTCTCATTGATACCTGCGATACGAATTATAAAGTTACTGCCGCAAGATGCCGGCAGTTTGAAAAAAAGCAGATTGCGTATATAGGAGCTGGCTTTTGCGGCGGGGAAACGGGAGCGCCTGCCGGTGTTTCCATCATGATGGGGGGCTCTCTGGATGCCTATACCAGCATTTATGACATGCTTTGCTGTGTCTCTTCAAAATATGACGGATTCCCCTGCTGTGCCTATATGGGACCGGATGGAGCCGGACAGTACGTAAAAATGATTCATAATGGAATTACGTACGGCGTCATGCAGGCCTTATCAGAGGCGATTTCTGTCTTGAAGCACGTTGGAGGCTGCGATGAAACACAGCTGCGGGAGATTATCGGCGAATGGGGGACCGGCGATAACGAGAGCTTTTTCATACAGGCAGCATACGATATTTTAAACAAACGGGACGCCGAGACGGGGAAACCTTTGACAGAGCTTGTATCGGACAGGGTAGGATACGGCAAATCCGTCGTTTGGCTTTGTACCAGCGCGGCGGAGCTTTCCGTGCCGATCCCTTCGATCTATGCGGCGCTGAACCAGCGCTTTCTTGCCGCTTTGAAAAAAGAACGAACGGCCTTTTTCGACCTGGTGGCAGGCGAGGCGGAAAAAGAAATCCATATTATTAATGATGAGAAAAAAGCATTCATCGAAGACGTCAGAAACGGTCTTTACCTTTGCACGTTGTGCATTTACACGCAGGCGTTTGCATTGCTGCAGCGTGCTTCCGATCTTTACATCTGGGGAACGGATCCGCTGGACGCTGCAATTACATTTCAGGGAGGCTCTTTTATTCGCGCCAGAATTCTTTCCCGAGCGATTGATGCATTTCGGAGCCGTCAGGATGTTAAGTCTCTTTTAGAAGATCCCTATTTTGCAGGTACCGTGAAGCGTTATTCCGTTTCCCTGCGGCGTATCGCTGGTCTTGCCGCTGAGGGCGCTGTTCCGGCGCCCGTTTTTGCCGCGTCGCTGTCTTATCTGGACACCTATGCCGCGAAGCTGCTGGATACAGGAATCGTGGAGCTGCTGCGGGATTATATTCAGGATTCCGGATTTGAAAAAAAAGACGAGGGGAAAAAGCGCTATCATGCGGACTGGAAAGACGTGCGCGATGAAATCAGCTGTCAGGAAATTACAAAATAACTATTCTTCTGTCTTTTCATGCATATGATCTTCGCGATACTGTTTTTCGTAAGCGATGTCTTTCCGAATGGCGATCACCGTTTTACCCGTGATCAGGGTGAGCACCAGATAAAACAAAGCGCTCAGATACTTTGCCTGGATTCCTGAAAGGCGTCCGAGTGCAACCATAATCGGCTGAAACAGCAGAGTCCACGTATTGAAGAGCGTGTAAAAGGCTTCGCCCAAGCCGGTACGAAACAGAAAACAGAAAAAATACAGGATATAGGCGGCCGCTCCCACAAGCTGATAGTAAAACAGCGCTTTTGCAAGCGTCGTATAGCGCCGAATCCGCATAAAAATACAAAAGACGATATACAATATATAAACGGCGGCCGACGCAATGATCTGAAATGCCGTGAGGCGGCGGCTCTCGAACGAAAGCTTCTGCAGATCAAAACAAAACACGATTGCGATATTTAAAATGGTGAGGATAAGTGCGATGAGCAGGGATGTCCTGTTTTCGCGCGAAAAGAAGTGCTTCTGTTTCTCCATGCCGGCAAACTTCCTTGTTGCAAATATAATTTCTATTTATTATACTATAAAAAGAGGAGGGAAACAATGACTCAGATTATAAATTTTGTCAAGGGAATCTTTATCGGAATCGCCGTCGTGATTCCGGGGCTTTCAGGAAGCATTTTTGCAGTCGTCGTAGGATTGTATGAAAAAATGATCCACGCCGTCAGTGACTTCAGAAAGAATATCAAAAAGAATATTTTGTTTTTATTGCCGATCGTTCTCGGCGCGGTCGTCGGAATCCTGCTGTCTACGAAGCTGATTTTGATGCTCTGTGAAACTTATACGCAGCAGGCGTACTTTTTCTTTATCGGCCTTGTACTTGGCAGTATTCCATTGGTTCTGAGAAAATTGAAGGGAAAAAAGTTCCATCCGGCGTATCTGCTGATAACGCTGTTCAGCATGGGGCTCATTTTGCTGATGGGTTTCTTTTCCAATGCAGACGCCGGCGAGGGTGCGGTGAATACGGCGTATTATCTGACCGGCCTCAAGGACACGGTATTGATTTTGTTTTCCGGCTTTTTGTCCTGCGCGCTGATGTCGATTCCTGGCGTGAGCGGATCCGTAACCCTTATGGTGCTTGGGCAGTACAATAAAGTATACGGCGCCGTCAGCGAATGTACAGATATGCTGAAATATTTGATCAGCGGCGAATTTGACCGCGCGTGGGAGTCGTCGCGGTCGATCTGGCTCGTGCTGGCTTTTGCAATCGGCGGAATCGCAGGTTTTATTCTGATTTCAAAGCTGATTGCAAAGCTGCTTGCAAAGTTTGAAGCACAGACGTATTACGGCGTGGGAGGCATGATTCTCGGTGCAATCATTATTTTGTTTGTTCAGGGTGTTATGACAGATCAGAAATTTACATCGGCGTTTCAGGGAAGCATGACGGCGGGAATTCTCGGCATGCTTGTGCTGGATCTTGTATTGATTGCAGTCGGCGTCGTCTGTACGCTCTTTCTTGATGACGACAGCGAGCTGGCGCAGAGAGCGAAAAAGAAAGGAGTGCAGAAGCATGAGGAATGAACGGAAAACGATAAGAGCCGCCGTATCGGCATTTGCAATTTTATTTTCTGCAATTACAGTCCTCTCCGGCGGCAGACTTCGCGCGGAGGAACAGAACCTTCCGGAAGAGGCGCAGAATATTACTTCGAGAGAGCTTTATCATGGCGTAACGCTTACAAGCTTTGAGCTTTCCGCAGATTCGAAATACGGTTTGAATAAAGTCAGCGTAGTGGAATTTGATCCTGCGCAAAGCGATCTTTACATAGATGTTACCAATATGGCGGAGTATTCCGACACGCTGAAAACGGTTGAGAAGACCGTTGCTGAATTTAATGAAAAGAACGGAGAAGGGAAAACGGCGATTGCCGCGGTCAACGGAGACCTGTGGATGGTTTCCTACGCACATGCGCGCGTAGAAGGCTCCGGGACTACTTACGGAGGATACAGCGATGCGGTGGTAACGAAATCGCTGACGATTCCGCGCGGCTTTAATATGTACGGAGGAGAAATTATCACATCGGCGCATATGTCCCAGGAAACGCCGTTTGAGGGCGCCTTCCAGTCTTTCGGCTTTACGGCGGACAATAAGCCGTATCTCGGACAGCCGGCCGTAACGGTAAATGTGAAAAACGTGACGCAGAATACAGATGCAGAGAAGGTCGACGGGATCAATCGGCTTCCGGCTAAAAATGCGCTCGTCATGTACACGGATAAGGGCGCGCTTTCCCATTATGCGCTGGACGAGGCGTATGAGGTCGTGATTGACTGCGCTGAGGATTACGTCGTCAAACACGGCGCGGCGATCCGGGGAACGGTTACGGCGATCTGCAGGGAAGGAGACGAGGACCTGCCGATGCAGGCAAACCGTATTATATTGACGGCAAGAGGCAGCCGGCCGACGTCCAGAATCGAATCGTTTCAAGTGGGAGATGAAATCGAAATTACCGTCTCCGTAAAGGATCTTTTCGGTAACGATGAGGCATGGCAGAATGAAATTGTAAACGCAGTAGGCGGACATATGGTGTTTGCCCGCGATGGAAAGTATTCCCCGATCGGTGATTCTACTGCGTATCCGACTACAATTTTAGCGGAAACGAATTCCGGAACGGTATTATTTATTCAGAACGACGGCAGGCAGGCAGACTACAGCTTAGGTTTCCGTTTTTCTGATTATACGCGCCTTGCACAGGAGTTTGATATTAAAAACGGCTTTATTCTGGACGGCGGCGGTTCGTCTACGCTGGTTGCGCTCGCCGACAGCGGTTATGAGCTGGTGAATCGGCCTTCTGACAAGGATGAAAATGGGAACTATGGACAGCCCAGAAGCGTTGTGAATTCCGTAATTTTATCCTACGGAAAGGATCGGAACGCGCCGGAGGAGCCGGAAAACGCCACCGAAGCCCCCGCAGAAACCGCAGGCGCTTCTGCCGCGGGCAGCTCCGGCATCGGATGGAAAATTGCATTGATTGCGGGAAGCGTTGTCTGCTTTATCCTTGCGGTCCTGCTGGCGCTTCGGGCAGGCAATAAGAAATACGGGAAGGATCATAAAGAAAAATAATTTACCTGTAATATGAATGAATTATGAGCGAAAACATTTTAGTGGTGGACGATGAAAAGGAAATCGCAGATCTGGTCGGATTGTATCTCAGAAATGAAGGCTATGCCGTTTCCGTATACAATACCGGCCGGGAAGCGCTGAAATCCACGGAAGAGCACGTCTACGATCTGGCAATCCTAGACGTAATGCTTCCGGATGTCGACGGCTTCAATATCTGCAGAAAGCTCCGGGAAAAATATTTTTATCCGATTATTATGCTTACCGCTAAGGTCGAGGATTTGGACAAGATTATGGGGCTTACGATTGGTGCGGACGATTATATTACAAAGCCGTTTAACCCGCTGGAGCTGATCGCACGCGTCAAAACGCAGCTGCGCAGATATAAAAAATATAACGGAGGCGCCTCGGAAAGCGGCGCCTTTTCCGAGGAATACGATATCAACGGACTTTATATCAATAAAGAGACGCATGTCTGCACGCTTTACGGAAAACCGGTTCTCCTGACGCCGCGCGAGTTTTCGATTCTCCTGTATTTATGTGAAAATAAAGGGAAGGTGGTCTCTTCGGAGGAGCTGTTCGAAGCCGTTTGGGGTGAAAAATATATCGATAACAACAACACGGTAATGGCACATATCGGGCGGCTGAGAGAAAAGCTCCGGGAACCGGCCAAAAATCCCAGGCTGATCAAAACCGTATGGGGAGTCGGGTATAAGATTGAAGCATAAAAACACAAACCAAAAAAAGTTCAGAAGCTTCCAGCGAAAGCTGACTGCCGGAATCATTGTAAAATTCATCGTATCGCTTACGGTCTATATGATCCTGCTGCTGCTTGCACTGCTGATCGGGTATCTGATCTGTTCCTCTTTTACCTGGTACGGAGACGAGCTGATTTACCGTTTGCTGCAGCCGATCCGGAACAATATCGAGCTGTTTGTGCTTTTTATGTTTTTTGCGGGATTTGTCGTGTTCTTTATCTATTATTGGTATAAAACGCTCGGCTATCTGCAGCTTATGATTGAGGCGACAGAGAACATTTATAACGATAAAGAGGGCTATATTTCATTTCCGCCGGAGCTTGGCGAGCTAGAGCAGCAGGTCAACCAGATCAAAGTAAACGTACGGAACTCCCAGAAGGCGGCGAAAGAGGCAGAGCAGAGAAAAAACGATCTCGTCGTTTATCTTGCCCACGACCTGAAAACGCCGCTTACCTCCGTTATCGGATATTTGACGCTGCTAAGAGACGAGGAACAGATTTCCGAAGCGCTCCGCAGAAAATATTTAGCGATTTCTCTTGAAAAAGCGGAACGGCTGGAAGATCTGATCAATGAATTTTTTGAAATCACACGGTTTAATATTACAAATATTCATCTGGAATTAAGCCGAATTAATCTGACCAGAATGCTGGAGCAGATTACATTTGAATTTCAGCCCATGCTCTCCGAGAAAAATTTACGCTGTATTCTGCATGCTCCTCCGGAATTTCAGATCCGCATTGATGCAGATAAAATGCAGCGCGTATTTGATAATCTTATGAAAAACGCAGTCAACTACAGCTTTGAAAATGACACGATTGAAATCAGCGTGAAACCGGAGCCGGAGCAGGTCCGAATTATTTTTGAAAACCACGGCAACCCAATCCCAAAAGAAAAGCTGGAACGAATTTTCGAGCAGTTTTACAGACTGGATACAGCCAGAACCTCCAAAAGCGACGGAGCCGGCCTCGGCCTTGCAATTGCGAAAGAAATCGTGGAACTGCACCGGGGAAAAATTCGCGCAGAAAGCGAGGAGGAAACGATCCGCTTTGAAGTAAGCCTCCCTCTGCTGTAAGAAAATCGTAAGAAATTCCTCAGGAAAAAACAGAAATCTGTCAAGTGAAAACGAGAAAACCACGCCTCGGCTTCTGTTATGCTTTTGCTGTCAGAGCTCGGGAAGTGCCGCCCGACGCTTTGAATACAAAAGAAGCAAAGGGTGATTTTCTATGTATAAAAAAACAATTGCAGTGCTGTTCGGAGGCTGCTCCAGCGAATATTCCATATCGCTTCAGTCGGCATATTCCGTTTTGACGCAGATCGACCGGACCGACTATCACGTTATACCCGTCGGTATCTCCAAAAAAGGTGAATGGTTTGCCTACTACGGTAAATATGAAAATATTGCAGACGATTCCTGGCAGAAAGATACAGAACGGAAAATTCCCGCCGTGCTTTCCCCGGACCGGCGAATCCGCGGATTGATCGAATTTTACGGAGAACGATGCCATGTCGTATCGCTTGACGCCGTTTTTCCCATATTACACGGAAAAAACGGAGAAGACGGAACTGTGCAGGGGCTCTGCGCTCTGGCGGGGATTCCCGTTATTGGCTGCAATCTGATCTCATCTGCCCTGTGTATGGATAAATACCGTGCGCACAAGCTCGTACAGGCGGAGGGAATCGCCGTGCCGGACTCCGTCCGCCTGACGCGCGGCATGTCTAAGGAGACCGTAGCCAAAGCCATTTCACATTTGAACTATCCGCTGTTTATAAAGCCCGTGCGCTCCGGCTCTTCATTCGGAATCCGCTGCGTTTCTTCGGAGGCGGAAGTGCCGGATGCACTGGAAAACGCGTTTTTCTATGATTATGAAGCGGTGGCGGAGGAAACGGCGGACGGCTTTGAAGTCGGATGCGCCATCCTTGGAAACGACGATTTGACGGCAGGACGCGCAGACGAAATTGAATTGACAGGAGATTTTTTCGATTTCACGGAAAAATATTCACTGAAAACAGCAAAAATCCATATGCCGGCGCGAATTTCCTCAGAAACCGAAGCGCGGATTCAAAAAACAGCAAAACAAATTTACCGAATTCTGGGCTGCAGCGTGTTTGCGAGAGTCGATCTGTTTCTGCAGAAAGACGGATCGATTCTTTTCAACGAAGTGAACACGATTCCCGGCTTCACGGAGCATAGCCGCTTTCCAAGCATGCTGAAGGGAATCGGACTGTCCTTTTCAGAAATCGTCGCCGCGATCCTTCGCCTGGGAATGGAGAATGAAGCATGAAAGGAAAAGCTTACCCGGGAATCGATGCGTTTCGGATCGTCGCGGCAATCCTGGTGATTGCAATCCATACGTATCCGCTGGCAGATCTCAATTCAACTGCGGATTATCTGGTTGCACATGTAGTATGCCGGATCGCTGTCCCGTTTTTCTTTATGGCATCCGGATTTTTTCTTTTCCCGGCCGGAACGGATCCGCTGGCCGCGCTGCCTCGTTTTCTGAAAAGATCGGCCTGTATTTATGCCGCCGCGATTGTATTATATATTCCCGTCAATCTTTACGCGGGATATTTTAAAACGGAGCAGTTGCTCCCTGCCATGCTTCGGGACGTTTTCTTTGACGGAACCTTCTACCATCTCTGGTATCTGCCGGCGGCAATCCTGGGCGCATGTATCGCGGGATTCTGTCTCCGGCGCTTGGGAATCAAAGGCGCGTTTGCCGTCTGCGCAGTCCTGTATCTGATCGGACTCTTTGGAGACAGCTATTACGGCGTCGCGGAACGTATCCCTTTTGTCAAAAATTTTTATGACGCCCTATTTTCCGTATTTGACTATACGAGAAACGGGATTTTTTTCGCTCCGCTCTTTTTTGTGCTCGGAGGAGCTTTGCGCAGAAAACGATTTCCTCTGACGCGGCTGCGCGCCGCGGCGTGGCTTTGCCTCTCCCTGCTGCTCCTGTTGGGGGAAGGGATGATTTTACATAACTTAGGACTGCAGCGGCACGACAGCATGTATCTTTTGCTGGCACCCTGTGTTTTCGTTTTATTTTGGCTTTTGCAAACGGTACGGGGAAATCGCCTGAAACGGTGCGCGGAGCTTTCTCTCCTTGTATATCTGATCCATCCGCTTGCCATTTTATTTGTCCGGCTGACCGGATCGCTTCTGCACAGGGAGGACTTATTTATACAGAACAACCTCGTACATTTTTTTCTTACGGTCGCCGTGTCGTTCTCTGCTGGCTGCCTTCTGCTGCTGATTCGCAGCGGCATCTGTTCGCCGCAAAAAAAGCCGGTTCCGCGCGTCGCTGCGGAAATCGATACGGAAAATCTTCGCCATAATGTGCGGGAGCTGCAGTCGCTGCTGCCGGAGCAATGTAAAATTATGGCAGTTGTAAAGGCAGATGCTTACGGACACGGCGCGCCGGCCGTTGCGGCCGTGCTGCACGAGGAGGGAATTTCTGACTTTGCCGTTGCAACGATCGAGGAAGGAATTGCGCTTCGAAGCAGCGGAATTGAGGGACAAATTCTGATTTTTGGATACACGGATCCGGAAAGCATCAGAAGACTGCGAAAATATCGCCTGACACAGACGCTGATCAGCAAAGAATACGCCCGGCGTCTGAATCAGAAAAAAGTTCGCATCGACGTGCAGATCAAAATTGACACCGGGATGCACAGGCTGGGGCTGGACGCGGAACGGCCGGAGGATATCCGAACGCTGTTTGATTTAAAATACCTGCATGTCACTGGCATGTATACGCATTTGTGCGTGAGCGAAAGCCTCACAGAAGAAGACTCCGCATTTACCTTGGAGCAAACGGAGAAAATGGACCGGCTGACGGCCGCGCTGTCCGGACAGGGCTGTAAAACAGGAGCGATCCATGTGCAGAACAGCGGAGGAATTTTAAATGCTCCATTCCTTCGGTACCGCTTCGTAAGGCCGGGAATCACATTGTACGGTGTAAAAAGCTCGTGCCGGGCGGAATCGATGGTGCCGGCGGATTTGAGGCCGGTGCTGACGCTGAAAACTCGAATTATATTAATCCGCAGAATCCGTCGCGGAGCATGCGTAGGATACGGAAGGGCTTTTACCGCGCCGCGGGATATGACGCTTGCGGTGCTGTCGGCGGGATATGCAGACGGTATTCCGCGCTGCCTTTCCGATCGCGCCTTCGTTTTGATCCGCGGGAAAAAAGCGCCGATCGTCGGAAGAATCTGCATGGATCAAATGACTGTGGATATCACGGACATTCCGGAAGCGGCAGTTGAAGATGACGCCGTCCTGATCGGCAGAGACGGCAATCTGCAAATCACTGCGGAAAAAGTTGCGGAAGCTGCGGGAACGATTACGAATGAGCTTCTCTCACGCATTGGAGAGCGGGTAGAACGTGTTTATTTATGATGCTAAATGAAAAACGCAGGCTGTTTTCGTAAGACAGCCTGCGTTTCTGGCAGGGGAGACGCGACTCGAACACGCAACAGACGGTTTTGGAGACCGTTGCTCTACCATTGAACTACTCCCCTAAGAGCGTTGTAAGTATACACAATTGCGATTCAGGTGTCAATAAGGATTTTCGCCAGGAATTTAAAATATTTTTATAAAACACTTGACATTCCTTTGTTAAAACAATATGCTACTAAATGTAAACACGTTGTAAATGGTACGACGAAAGCATATTTATACAATATATTGCATAAATATACATTACATGTTATAATTTGCCGTACACAATAAATTCAGTGTTGCAAGGAGTGGGCTTTTATGAAGAAGAGAAGAAAAATAACAGCAGCGGTTCTGACCGTTTTTCTCATGTTATCCGCATTTATGATGACTTCCTGCAAGGAAGCGACGGAGCGGCAGAGTCTGGAACAGATTAAAGATGCAGGTGTGCTGACGGTATATACGAACGCGGAGTTTCCGCCTTTTGAATATATGTCCAACAATACGCCTGTCGGTGTCGATATGCAGATCGCTCAGGCGATTGCGGACGAGATCGGCGTAAAGCTGGAGATCAAGAACGTAAAATTTGATACGATCCTGAGCTCCGTCAATTCCGGGAAGGGCTCCATGGGAATCGCGGGAATTTCAGTAACGGAAGAAAGAGCGCAGGAAGTGGACTTTTCGATCAACTACGCGACCAGCAAGCAGTATATTATTTTGCCCCAGGATTCTGAGGTGACGAAAATCGAAGACCTGGCCGGAATGGCAATCGGCGTGCAGCTCGGAACGACCGGGGACATCATTATTTCGGAAGAAATCAGCGGTACTGAGGACGAGGAGACAAAAGAACATATTCAGGGGGTTCTGGAAGGAACCGGGGCTTCCGTGACGCAGTATAATTCCGCGGCGGATGCGGCGGTGGCCATGAATTCGGGAAAGGTGGACGCTGTCGTAATCGACAAGCTTCCGGCGGAAATTGTCGCTTCGCAGTATGAAAATTTCAAAGCAATCGAACTTGTCTATGCGGACGGCCAGAATACGGAGGAATCATATGCTGTCTGCGTGGCAAAGGGAAATCAGGAGCTGCTCGACGTGGTCAATCAGGTCATTGAACGGTTGATCGACGACGGCACCATTGACCAGTGGATCACGGATCATACGATGCAGGCGAGCGAGTCATAAGCTTCTGCGCGCTGAAAGGTTCAGGAACGTTTATACAGGAGACGGTATGCTCTAGGAAAGGGCATGCCGTCTTTTTAATTTGCTTAAAGTGGATGCGCGAAATTGCAATGATTTGTGTATATATTGCAATTGCCCGGGCGATTGCAATATGATATCGTATTTATATCATATATTGTTAAGAATTTGTTTTCGCCTGCGAGAATGAAACGGAGGGTATCATAATGAAAAAGAATCGTAAATTTTTTATGTTGTGTATCTGCCTGATGAGCATCCTTTTGCTTGCCGGCGCCTGTGCCGACCAGGCGGCAGATGATCCGAAGCCGACAGCGAGCAGCACGCCAAAAACTACTGAGATCCCCGCTTCTGCCGCGCCGCAGTCTGCGAATACCGAAACCTCCGCGCCGACGGCGACGCCGGCAGAGCTTCCGCAGGATTTAACGTATACGGAAATCAAAACGGGGGAAGGAAGCCTGAAGGATTACCTTTATGTCGAAACGACGGACGGGGAAGCGGCGAACGGGCCGGAGAACCTGCTGGATGGGAATTATGAAACGAGATGGGCTTATGCAAATTCGACTTTAGACTATCAGCTGGACGTTCTGTTTACACGGCCCTGCTACCTCGACCGGGTTCAAACCACATGGTTTGAAGAAAGCAGAATTTATTTTTATGAGCTTTGGGCCGTATGCGAGGCAACCGGCAGAGAAGACCTGATCGGAGACAGAGAGCTCAATGAGGAGCCCGGATTTACGGAGGACTCTGTCGGCGGCCTGGTCGATTATTTATATTATATTTTCTTTGACAACAGCACTGCCAATAAATGGGTTTCCATATATGAGATCGACGCAATCGGCTTCTGCGTCTGGTCGGAGACCTATGAGATCAGTGAAAAGGCTCATACGATTACAATTCCGCAGGAAACTTCTTTAAATGATTTTCTGAGTCAGCTGCAAATAGACGGCACGTTTCAGGCTTCCCTCGGAACAGCGGACGGGAGCACTTCTTCGGTTGCGGATGGCAATGTGCTGCGGATTTCCTGCGGAGACGCCGTTGCCGAATATTTGATTCTTATCGCGGAATAAGCTGTTTTGACGATGATAAAAAGCAAAGGAATGAAGATGAGCATGTGTGCCGATAAGTTAAAATATTTGCTGCTGGTTCTATTTTCTGTCATGGGAGGGATTTTATTGTTTGGCTGCAATACCGTTACGCCGGAACCGGATCCGGTAAGCCGGAGCGTGGTTTCCGTCGCAGAATCCTGGCGGTTCCTGAAGAGTGATAAAGCTCGTGCGATGGAGCCCGATTTTGACGACGATGCATGGGAAACCGTGAATCTGCCGCATACCTGGAACGCAGAGGACGGCGCCGACGGCGGAAGCAATTATTATCGCGGTACGGGATGGTACCGGAGATGGATTACCGTCTCGGAAGAGGAAGCCGCCGGAAAACGCATTTATCTTGAGTTTCAGGGCGTTAATTCGAAAATGGAGCTATATGTGAACGGCACTTCCGTAGGAACGCATAAGGGCGGATATACGACGTTCCGATTTGATATTACAGAGCATCTGAGAATCGGGGAAGAAAATCTGCTCGCGGTTTGCGTCAGCAATAAGGATGACAGGACAATTGCTCCCATCAGCGGCGATTTTACCTTTTTCGGCGGAATTTACCGCGATGTGTCCTTGATTTTTACGGATGAAGTTCATATAGACATGCTCGACAGCGGTTCTTCCGGGGTTTATCTGACAACAGAGGAGCTTTCCAAAAGATCGGCGCAGCTGCGCGTGGAAACGACGCTTGTCAATGATTCCTCCGAGGGGAAAACGGTTTCCGTACGCATTGCCGTGAAGCATCCCGATGAATTCGAGCAAAATGAGTTTGAAAAGGAGTATTTGGCCGGCCTGATGCGCTTTGATCCGGAGGATCTGTGCGGAGGAGGACTTGTGGATGCCGTTACTGTCTCCTGTGACATGGAAGCAGGACAGCGAATTGAAATTTCCGAAATACTGGAAATAAAAAAACCGCATCTTTGGAATGGAATAACGGATCCTTACCGCTATCAGGTTAATATATCGGTTTCTGAAAATGACGAAATCATAGACAGCGTAATCAGTTATATCGGGATCCGGGAATACCGCGTGGATAAAGATTCCGGTTTCTATTTAAACGGAGAATCCTATCCTCTGCGCGGCGTCGCGATGCACCAGGATTATGAAGGCATGGGCAATGCCGTCACAAAAGCCGAAATTACAGAAAGCTTCTCTCTGCTGTACGAAGTCGGCGCGAACGCGGTGCGTCTTTCTCACTATCCGCATAACACGTATACGTATGAGCTTTGCGATAAGTACGGGATTGCGGTCTATGCGGAAATTCCGTTTGTTAATACATATGGCGGCAGCGGTACGTATGACAATCCGGACGAAACGCTGAAGGGATTTATTGAAACGACGAAACAGCAGCTGACGGAGCTGATCAAGCAGCAGTATAATCGTTCCTCGATTTTCTTCTGGGGCTTATATAATGAGGCGCAGAAGGCCAGCCATACGGTCATGGTGCCGCTTGTTGCGGATCTGAATGCGCTGGCTCACGAGCTTGACAATACGCGTCTGACGGTAACCGCGACATTTTCCGAGGAAGGAGAAGCCCTGCAGAGCGACCTGCTGGCATGGAATACGTATCCGGCGGCGAATGGGCTGCAGAATCGCGTGGAATCGTTTTACAATGCAATGTCCGGAGGGAAAATATCGGAAAATCCAGACAGATATGCGGCATGCTACATCGAGGAATATGACAGCCAGGGTTACTACGACGGCCTCCTAAACCGGCCGATCGCCCTCTCCGAGTATGGAATCGGCGGCAGTATTTTCCAGCATACCGATGATTACATGCAAGGCTCCGGCACGGTGAAGATTCAAACGGAGGAATATCAGGCCTATTGTCACGAGACATGGCTGAATCAGATCAAATCGCTGGACTATCTGTGGGGGACCTTTGTCTGGAATCTGTTTGATTTCAGCGCGGACAACCGCGATGAGGCCGCGGCGCCGGGCGTAAATACGAAGGGACTCGTCACGCGCGACAGACAAACGAAAAAAGACGCATTCTATATTTATAAAGCATATTGGAGAACGGATGAAGACGTACTCTATCTTACTGGGAAAAACAACACGGGACGATATACGAACCCTACATATTTTAAAGCTTATTCGAACTGCGACTCTGTAACGCTTTTCGTGGATGATACGGAAATCGGCACGATTGAAAGCGGCGATACACAGCTGGAGCATGTATTCGTATGGGATTGGTCCGATTCTTTGGACTACGGAGAGCATACGATCAGAGTGGTCGGAAAATCCGGAGGCCGTACGGTGACGGATGAAATGAAGATAACGATTCGGAAGCGCGCTGTAACGGAATTGGAATCTGAACAGCTTCGCGTCAATAACGAGGAAAAATATATCTGCGTTTCTCCTGCGCTCACCGTTGAAACCATTTCTTCCTTCCTGTCGGCGGACGAGGGCGCTACACTGGAGGTACGAGAATCGGACGGTTTGACGCCGGCAGAATCCGGAGCCATAATACCGGGAATGACGCTGCTGGTTACGGCGGAAGATGGGCAAACTACGGCGCTTTACACGTTTGTAGCGTCAACGGCTGACACGCGTCTTACGGTTACCGTGGCGGAGGAGGAAACCGGAAATCCAGCAAAGCATATTATAGACGGCGATCCTGGTACACGCTGGTCCGGATCCACGGGCTGTCCGACAGAGATTGTGATTGACCTTGGCGAGCCGGCGCATCTTTCCGAAATCTCTATCAAATGGTTTGAAGCGCGTGCATACCGCTATACGATCCAGGTAAGCCGGGAAGGAAGCGTTTACAGAACGGTGGCAAACCGCAGCGAAAATACGCAAAGAGGAACGCTCACCGATTCCTTCGACGCCCAATATGTGCGCTATATTAAAATTCGTGTTACGGGCACGTCGGACGACAGCGATTGGGTATCCATATATGAAGTAACAACAAATGCCTGGTGGTTCCATACAGCGTATGACGTAAACGAGGAGGCCCGCACGATCACGGTTCCCTATGATCCCGCGATCGTGATTTCCAAAGAGGAATTTATCGAGAATCTTGGACTTGAAGGTGACTGTGAGGCAGAAGTGTCTACGGGAAATGACGCGACCGTTTACTATATTACAGACGGCGCTGTGCTGACCGTAGCTGTAGGAGATGAGGTGTATGAGTATGAGCTGATTTACGAATAAAAAGAAATTGGCCACCCCAAAATAAAAGGCGGCCAGGCGCGGGGTGATTTTCCGCGCTGCCAAACGGTAATTGCTGCCGTTCATAAATAAGAGGAGGGAATTAAGATGAAAAAAGGTAAAAAAAGTTTGATACTGCTTTGTATCGCATGCATAATGGCGCTGACGCTCTTGCCGGTCTGCGCGGAAGAATCTTCCGCCATTGCCATCCAGTCGCTTGAAGTGACAAAAGAGGGATTTGACGGTGAAGTGACTCCCTATACGGATAATACGGACGTAACCTTTGAATTTGCCTATGCATACGACAACGATCCGGCGACGCGTATGAGTATTCTGTGCTCGGATGCGGCGCCATGGGGAAAACTGAGCCCCGAATCTCCGCTTTCTCTTGTCGCTGATTTGGGCCGGTCCTATCTGCTGGATAGAATCGACGTAACCTGGCTGACCAATGCAAACAAAAGAGCGTATCAGTACGATGTTTTAGTCAGCACGGACGGAACGGAATATACGGAGGTTGTCTCGCGCAGCGGCGATTCCTGGCAGGACAACAATCTGGGAGAAGTTGAGGGCGCTCTGAACACCGTATCGGATTCGCTTTCCGAGCAGGTTGAGGCAAGATATGTGAAGATCGAGGTTTCCGGAGTTACGGACAATTCGTTCTGCGCAATTTATGAAATCTGTGCATTCGGCACCGAGAGCACTTCGGAGGATCCCGGCACGAGCGATCCCGGAGAGCAGGAAAATCCGGCTGAACCAGAGAATCCGAATACGCCGGAACCGCCTGTCAATACAGGAGACGCAAATCTGATTCTTTGCGCGGCGGCCGTCCTCCTGCTCGGCGCATTTGGAATCCGTTTTGGAAAAGCGCGCCGGAATTCATAATCGGAGAGAAACCACACGACGTGCATAGAATTGCGCATACGGCAATTTTTCAGTGACGGGAAGGTTTTATGGATTTTAAATATCAGTACCTTGACGAGATGCTGGAATATCATCATGAATTGAATCAGTGCCCCTGCACGGCTGATTTTTTCTTTCATGCAGATCCGCAGTGCGAAATTTACGGGTTCCTGTCAGGGGACTGCTGCTTTCGCGTCGAGGGAACAAAGTATATTTTGAATGAGCCGGCTATATTGATTTTAAGACAGGGCGAGGCGCACTGCATTGAGTTTTTTTCTCAGTCTCCTTACGAAAGAGAGGTTGTTCATTTCAGCCAGGAGATTTTAAATGAAATCGATCCGGATGGGTTTCTGGCGGAACCGTTTTTCAACCGTCCTCTGGGACAGGGGAATCTGATTACCGTAGAGAAAGAAAAATCGAAACGGTTTTGGTATTATATGAACGCAATGCATTCCACCAGCTCTGATCGTAAAATCCAAAGACTGACGCTGCTTGCGAACCTTTTCCCGCTTTTATGGGAAATTCGGATTGAATATCAGCGTCTGCAGTCCAGCGCTACCGCGGGCGACACAGAGGACCTGATTGGGAATATTGTAAAATACATCAATTCCCATCTGCATGAGCTGCTTACGGTGGAACAGATCGCGAAGGCTTTTTATCTCAGCAGATCGCAGCTTAACCGTCTGTTCCATAAAAGAATCGGCTCCTCGGTTTACCAATATATTCAGCTGAAGCGCCTGATCGAGGCGCGCTTAATGCTGAAGGCGGGCAGAAATCCGGGAGATGTCGCGCGCGCCTGCGGATATACCGACTATTCATGTTTTTATAAAGCATATCGTAAATATTTCGGCGCCGCTCCATATGGAGACAAGAAAGCGCCGTAAAGCTATAATATGATTTCTTCCTGTGCTCCGCGGCGGTCAAGCCGCGGACTTTTGCGCAAGAAGAACTTTATTTTTTATGAAAGCATGATATAATATGAGAAAATACGGATCATAAAGGAGCCGGAAAAATGAGAAAATTTCAAACTCTGTTTTTTGTTCTGCTGACTGCTTGCTTCCTTGCTTCATCGGCGTGCGGCACCGGAAAGAACAGCGGAGAAACAGAGGATTCGAACGATTGGATCGGTGATAACATGGAAGATTTTATTGCGCAGGGCCTTGAGGTCTCCGATCAGGGCGCGGGCATTTATCAGAGAACGCCGTATGAAGAACGGCTGGTGGGCGTAGCATACACAACGTGGCACCGGAACTCGCTGTGGAACGCGGATGAATTTTGGGCAAGGCCGTCGATTGGGGAGTATCGCTCGGACGATGCGGAGGCCATCACAGAGCACGGAAAGCTGCTGGGAGACGCGGACGTAGATTTTGTTTTTGTCGACTGGTCCAACAACGTTACGTTTAATGAAGAGGAATATCCGCGCGCCACCTATGAAAATATTATGAACGAAAGAAATCTAGGGATTACCGGGCGCGAGGATTTTGCAATGATTGAACGCGCTACGGTCAAAATGTTTGATATCTGGGGAGCGATGGAGGAAAAGACGCCGCAAATTGCGATCATGATCGGCTGCCCTGACAAGCCCTCTGCGATTGAAGACGGCAGTCTTCAGATTAAGGCGGATCAGGTATATGAGTGGTTCATAGAGAACGAGGAATATCCGCAGCGTGCGGAAAAATATATGCAGTTTGACGGAAAGCCGCTTCTGATGGTATATCTCGGAACGCCTACCTTTATCTCGGATCGAAATCCGCTGGAGGTTTGGAACGACGAACGGTTTACGGTACGCTACGTAACGGGCTATATCACTGAGCAGTCTTCGCTCAGAGATTCAGAAACGCTGGAAAGCATTTACGGATACTGGAGCTGGGAGGATCGGGGCGCGCAGACGTTTGCCGTGAATCCGGGTACAAAGCAGCCGGAGGCGATGACCATTGTTGCTTCTTACCGCGCACAGGGTGAACCGGGTGATGCGGATTATATTCCAGCCTCCGGAAGACAGAACGGCAGGATTTTCCGGGAGGAATGGGCAAGGGCACGGCTGATCGGCGTTAAAACGGCACTTGTCGTATCTTGGAACGAATTCGTCATCGGAGAACAGATCAACGAAGAAATAAGTAAGGACCTCGAACCCAATACGGTCTACGGCGATGAATATTATCAATTATTGAAGGAAGAAATAAAGTTATTTAAACACAAGTAACTTCCACTTGTCTTTCGCCTGTAAAATTTGTATAATGATCACCGGCTTATTTTGTATTTTGAATGAGATATCACAGCACAAAGGAGTGGCGGATCATTATGAAATTAGACAGGCTTGTGGGAGACAGATTCAAGGAAAAACCTGCGGATTGTGTAATAGACAGTCATTCTCTGATGCTCCGCGGCGGCTATATGAAGTTTGTAGCGAGCGGCATTTTTTCCCAGTATATGCCGCTGAAGCGGATCTGCAGGAAAATAGAGCAGATCATCCGGGAAGAAATGGACGCCATTGACGGCCAGGAAGTGTTATTTCCCGTCGCTCTTCCGGCGGGCCTTTGGGAGGAATCCGGGAGATATGAAAGCGTGGGAAGCGAGCTGCTGCGTTTTACGGACAGAAATGGCGCTCCGATGCTGCTTGGTATGACGCATGAAGAGGCGGCCGTACAGCTTGTGCGCGACTATGGAATCAGTTATACGAGATATCCGTTTATGATTTATCAGATCCAGACGAAATTCCGGGATGAAGCAAGGCCTCGTGCGGGATTGATTCGCGTTCGGGAATTCACGATGAAAGATGCGTATTCTTTTCATACTTCTCAGGAAGATCTGGAACGGTATTATAAAAAGTGCTTTGATGCGTATAACAGGATTTTTGCGAGAGCCGGGATTCCGGAAGTCGTTACCGTTCAGTCGGATTCCGGCATGATGGGCGGAAGCGTTTCTCATGAATATATGCTCTTAACTCCTGTCGGAGAAGATACGATTGCGGTATGCACGGAATGCGATTACAGGGCGAATATGGAGGCTGCGGAATGTGTCGTCCGGAATGATTCCTCAGAGGCCGGTCAGAAGCTTGAACTGAGGGAAACGCCTGGGGCTTCTTCGATTGAGGATGTCTGCAAATTTCTGGAAATTCCGCTTGAAAAATCGTGCAAAGCCGTTGTTTATCAGAAAAATAAAACGGATGAATATGTTATTGTCTTTCTTCGCGGCGATCTGGAGGTTAACGAGACGAAGCTGCGCAACTATATAGGTGCTGAGCTTCATCCGGGCGTGATCACGGAGGAGTCTGGCATTGAGGCAGGATTTATCGGTCCGTACGGATTAACAGGAAACTTTACGATTGTTTATGACCGTTCCCTGAAAGACGCCGGGAATTTGTGCTGCGGAGCAAACCGCAGGGATTATCATTATACCGGCTTAAATATTGAGCGGGACTGCGGCCCGGTGGAATTTGCAGAGGTTGCGAAGATTAAGGAGGGCGGAGTTTGTCCCTGCTGCGGCAGACATGCGATCCAGATTTCAAGGGGAATAGAAGTCGGAAATATTTTTCAGCTTGGTACAAAATACACGAAAACCATGGGGATGCAGTATGTCGACAAGGACGGAAATCTGCAATACCCGATCATGGGCTGCTATGGAATCGGAATTGGCAGACTCGCGGCTTCCGTCTGTGAGGTGCGCAGAGATGAATATGGACCGATCTGGCCAATTTCCATTGCACCGTGGCAGGTTCATATTTGCTGTCTGCGTTCGGATGATCCGACTGTCAAAGCGGCGGCCGATAAAATCTACGCAGAGCTTCAGAAAAAAGGGGTGGAAACGATTTATGACGATCGGGACGTAAGAGCGGGCGTCATGTTTTCCGATGCAGATCTGCTCGGCGTTCCCGTTCGAATCGTAGTAAGCCCGCGGACTCTTCAAGAAAATATGGCAGAGCTTTCCACGCGCGACAAAAGGGTAAGCAGAAAGGTTCACCAGGAAGAAATCGTCGCAGAGACGTGTCAGCTGATAGAAAATTTACGGAAGGAAATTGAGGAAAAAATATGAGGAAAAAGAAATGGCTTTCTTTGCTGCTGGCAGTTGTTATAACGGCAGCAGCGTTCCCAGCAGGATTGCTGCTTCACGGCGAGGAGGAGGCCGAAATGGTGGAAAGAGTATTTGTAACGTATGAAGACCTTGAAATAACAGAAGAATTCAGCGCTGATTCTACGGGCTTAGGTGCTTCCTATGTGTCTGCGGACAGCAGAATCAAGGTAGTAGGTCCGAGCTCCTCTGTGCTTGGCTCGCGATCCCTTGCAATAAACCGGTGCGATATGCGCTGGTGGACGATTGAGGCCAGAGATGAAGAACTGTACATCGACTTGTCTGTGAAGGCCGATGCGAATTTCAACAATGAGCTGGTATTGAATTTTACGACGCAGCAGCCGTCCGAAGATTTGGGGAAAAGCATAAATATCGATATCATAAAAGTGACGAAGCAGGACGGGAAGTCCGTGATCCTTGATTATTCCGGCAATGTGCTTATGGAAATGGAAGAGGACGTCAGGTATAATGTTCGCTGCGTTTTTCAAAGAGGCAGCGATACATACCGCGTTCTGATCAACAGTGCGACAGTATCGGAGGCCAGTTTGCTTCCTGCCGCCGCGTACACCGTAGATTCCATATCGATTACGGTCAGCGAGCTGGCTGGCGAAGAGGCGGCGGGAGAGCCTGCCGCAGAGGATCCGTATATTCTGATCGATAATCCGAGCGTTTATACCAAGGGACGGATTTATCCCCAGAAATTTTCCGCTCAGGCGCCCGGCGCCCTTCCGGAAGTAAACGTACCGGAAGCGGTGGAAAGTGATGAAATACGGGTTTACGTCAATACGACAAAAATTGAGATGTCTCACGCCCCGGTCGTGCGGGACAATACCGTCTATATGGATATGCAGCAGATTGCCCGCTGCCTCGGAATGGAATTGTCTGAGGATAAATCGAACAAAAGCTTTTCAATCACAAACGAAAATGTGACGGCAAAGGCAACGCTTGACAGCACGTCCGTCACAATTAACGACCGCGAATATACCCTGACAGCTCCGCCCCGCAAGCTTGAGGGCACCATTATGGTTACGCCGAATTTCTTAAATGAAGTCTTAAATGCAAAAGTATGGTGGGACGAGGCAGGAAAATGCCTGGTCATTACAACGGGTGAATACAAAAAGGATGAGATTCTCAGAAATATCGGCGGAAAGCTGTATATGAACGGAGAACCGTATTACGAAATCAGCTTTAATAAGTTTGACTTATTCTATCAGATTATGGCGCAGTACGTTCCGAGCAGTCAATATCCCAGCAGCGAGTATACCATAGAAGCCGCTGAAGCTGCGCTGAAGCAGCTGAATGAGCTCGGCTTCCGCTCGATCCGCGTCTTTGTATATTCCGGTGAATTTAAAGACCTGATGTACAACGAGGAGCATCAGGAAATCTACTTCAAAGCGATGGACGAATTCTTTGACCTTTGCGATAAATATGAAATCAAGGTTGTTGTGTGCCTTGGTCTGATCGAGGGACATCTCCTGAAAAACGAGTATATCGAAGGGAAGGGCTGGATCACGGGAACGGAAACGCTTGCGGAGCTTGTGGCCAACCCGGAAAGCGAATCCAGACAGAATGTATATAAATACCTGGATATGTTTATCACCCGGTATAAAGACAGGAAATCCGTTCTTATGTGGGAAATTCGAAATGAAGGAAGCCTGGAGGCGGATGTCGGAAGCGCTGTCAACGACGTTAAATATTCACTGCTGCAGCTTGCGGAGTTTTACGGCGATTGTGCCGATAAAATCCGGGAGCTGGACGATCGGCATCTTATTACAAGCGGAGACAGCGTTTTGCGGAATGCGCAGTGGAATCTCCTGAAAGATATAATGAACGGTGAGAACATTGCGTGGAAGATGGATACGAAGGACGAGCGCCTGCAGGCTCTGGCTCTGCTCAATGAAAAGCTGGATCTGATCAGTGTTCACGCATACGGCTTGGGAGTCTCGGATGTTTCCCAGTACGCCGACAGCGAGGGAAATCCGGTTAATTGCGATTTCAAGCTTTATATGGAAGAAGCGGCGCGTCTCGGAAAAATATTGTACAACGGAGAAACAAACGGCTCCTTTTCCTTTGAAAACGAAGATTTTTATTCAAACACTGAGGCGTACTTGAATTCGATTATCGATGCAGGCGTACAGCTTTCACACTGGTGGACCTTCCGCTCCGATCGGCAGGGCTTCAACGACGGCTATCTGTGGCGGATCGACAGCGGAGAGCTTCTGGATATGATCGTGGCCGCCAATCAGAAAATACAGGAAGTGCATGTCGTAAACAAGGCGGCAAGTGAAAATACGAATGATGCATGGGACGATCCCATGTTTGAGGTTTTCAACGCGGCTGAGGTCATCGATGGGAAAGAATTTGTCGAGCAGGCAAGCTTTCGCAGCAAGATGATCCGTCTGGGAATCCTGGGCGGCGTGATTCTGGTTGCCGTCGGAGTCGGCGTTTTTGTACTGACGCGTGAAAAATTAAAGAAAAAAAGGAAAAAAGATATTGTTTGATGATTTGCGTGAAAAGACGTATACAAGAGCAGAGCTGATGCAGATGAAGCCTCTTGTTCTGGCGTTCGTAGGTGATTGCGTATATGAACTTTATATACGCAATTATCTTATTTCCGAAAAATACAGAGACGTCAACGAGCTTCATCGGAAATCCGTTTTTTTCGTAAAAGCGAAAGCGCAGGCTTATATTTTGCGCGCGCTGGAGCCGGAGCTGAATGACGAGGAACGCAGCATCGTCCGCCGCGGCAGAAACGCGCATCCTCACACGGTTCCCAAAAACGCGGAGGTTGCGGATTATCGTCAGGCAACCGCTTATGAGGCTCTGATCGGATATTTATATCTGTCGGGAAGCGTACGGCTCGCTGCTATTTTAGAAAAGTCGGTTGCAATCGGGAGAATGCGGAATGAATAATTCGGAAGAAGTGATTTACGGCAGAAACGCCGTGACGGAAGCTATAAAATCCGGTATGGCAATCAATAAGATTCTGATTGCCTCCGGTGAAATTTCCGGCTCTTTAAAGGCGATTATCGGACTTGCAAAAGCAAACCATATCGTCTATCAATTTGTTGACAGAAATAAATTAAACGAGCTTTCCGGCGGCAAAAATCATCAGGGCGTCCTGCTTTTTGCGGCAGCCGGAAAATATTGTGAGATCGACGATCTGCTGGCGAAAGCAAAAGAGGCCGGAGAGCCGCCGTTTCTCCTCCTGCTGGATGAAATACAGGATCCGCATAATTTTGGGGCTATTATCCGTACGGCGGATGCCGTCGGAGTACACGGAATTATTATCCCGAAGAGGCGCTCGGTTCCGCTTACGGGAACGGTAGCCAAAACCTCCGCCGGTGCTTCCGCGCACGTTCCCATAGCCAGAGTCTCAAATCTTGCCGCAGCGATCGATACTCTGAAAGAAGCTGGCCTTTGGATTGCCGGTACGGATTTAAGCGGAAGCATTCCGTTTTACGCAGCAGATTTCAGAGGACCGATCGGAATCGTGATCGGCAGCGAGGGAAACGGGATGGGACCGCTGATCGCCAGAAAATGCGATTTCATCGTTACGATTCCGATGCGCGGCGCCGTCTCCTCTCTGAATGCTTCGGTTGCCGCAGGCGTAGTACTGTATGAAATTTTCAAAGAAAGGGTAAAAGGGGAAAATGGACTACCGAAAGGAACTGAATGAAAAACAGTACGAGGCGGTGACCGCGACAGAGGGGCCAGTGCTTGTTCTTGCGGGCGCCGGCAGCGGCAAAACGCGAGTGCTTACGTACCGGATCGCTTATCTGGTCGGAGAATGCGGCGTTCCTCCGTATCAGATCATGGCCATTACCTTTACCAACAAGGCGGCGCGGGAAATGTATGAGCGTACGGAGCGCCTTTTGAATGGAAATATCAGCGGAATGTGGCTCAATACCTTTCACGCGGCCTGCGGAAAAATCCTTCGCGCACATGCTGAACGGATCGGATTTACAAAAAATTTCGTAATTTATGATGATTCAGAGGCAGTCACTTTGATCAAGGACTGCCAGCGGCGCCTAAATATCGATGACAAACGGATTCCGTACGGAAAAATCAAAGCGGTGATCTCAAAAGCAAAGGATGAATTGATTTCTCCGGATCGCTTCGCGGATCTCTCAGACCTGAAAAATTATGACAACCGAATGCTTTCCGAAGCCTACACGATGTATCAGGATACGCTTCGGAAAAATAACGCCATGGATTTCGACGATATGCTCGTTCATACGATCTCGCTGTTTGCGGCCTGCCCGGACGTTCTGGAGTACTATCAAAACCGCTTCCGTTATATTATGGTAGATGAGTACCAGGACACGAACAAAGCGCAGTATCTGTTTGTCTCTCAGCTTGCGGCGGCACATCATAATCTATGCGTCGTCGGGGACGACGATCAGAGCATCTACAGCTTCCGCGGCGCCGATATCCGCAATATCCTGGAGTTTGAAAAGGAAAATAAAAATTGCAAGGTCATTAAGCTCGAGCAGAATTACCGTTCCACGCAATATATCCTGGATGCGGCAAATCATGTGATTGCAAACAATGCGGCAAGAAAATCGAAATCCCTCTGGACCGCAAACGGGACAGGGGATAAAATCGTCCATTATACGGCATACAATCAAAACGAAGAGGCCGACTATGTCGTAAGGGAAATCAGGAAGGGCGTGCTCGCAGGCGACAGCAATTATAATGATTATGCCATACTTTACCGGGCAAACGCGCTCTCCAAAAATATTGAAAATGCGCTTGTAAAATATGGAATTCCATATCGGATTTACGGCGGCCTCCGGTTTTATGACAGAATGGAAATCAAAGACCTGCTGGCGTATCTGCGCGTATTCAACAACCCTGCGGATGACGTGGCGCTAAAGCGGATTATCAATGTTCCCAGACGCGGAATTGGTCAGACCAGCATCGGAAAGGCGGAGGAGCTTGCCGAGCGTGAGCATACGTCTTTATTTAATATTCTGCTTGCCGCCGGAGAATATCCTGAGCTTTCCCGCGCCGCGCAGAAAATGACGGAAACGGCGCTGCGTTTCTCTGAAATCATGCTCCAGGCGGATGAAATGAGTATTCCCGATTTTGTGCAGAGGGTCCTGGAAGAATCCGGGATGCTGCAGTTTTACGAGCGCGAGGATGCCGGGATTGAAGAACAGGCCAGAGCGGAGAACCTGAAGGAATTTTTGTCCGTGGCAAAGGAATATGAAGAGGAGCAAAGGCGCCTGGGGAACGACGACATAACATACGCCGGCTTTTTGGAATATGTGTCGCTCAGCTCTGACGCCGATACAAAGGCGGCCGCGGATGAGGGCGAAAACAAGGTAACGCTTATGACGGTTCACAGCGCGAAGGGCTTGGAATTTCCTGTGGTTTTCATGGTCGGTCTGGAAGACGGGATTTTCCCATCCCGCCGTTCCGTTGAGGAAAGCCCCGATGCGATCGACGAAGAGCGCCGTCTGTGCTATGTTGCCATCACAAGGGCGATGCGGAAGCTTTATCTTGTAAATACCGAGGAACGAATGCTTTACGGAAAAACCACGCGGAATCAGCCCTCCCGGTTCATACGCGAGCTTCCCGAAGCCTGTGTCTGCGAAGCAGGAGAAAAGAAGATGGCAGGAACCTTCGGAAAGCGCCGGCAGACATTTGAAAATGAGCTTGAAAGCAAACAGTTTGAAAGAGCAAACCGTTTCCTGGAAAGACAATTCCAGGCGGAGCAGAAATCTGGAAGAAAAATGCCAACTAGCGGAGAAAAGACAGAATCCGGCGCATTTCTGACGGATTTTACCGTCGGGCAGCGTGTGAAGCATAAAAAATTCGGATGCGGTACGGTATCAAAAATACTCGGCGAGGGAATGAATAAAACGGTAGAAATTGTTTTTGACGATTGTGGAATGAAACGATTGATCATCGCGTATGCCAAATTACAGAAAGAATAAAACAAAGAAAAAAGAAGCAAAAAGAAGAACAGACGAGATATTTGGGAATAATTTCTGATTTTACGGGAATTTCTAGGAAAATTCGATTTGTATAATTTTCAAAATGAGGGTATATTATACGACAGTTGTTAGCACTCATGCAAATCGAGTGCTAACAAACGAAAGAAAAACAATATACATTATGATAAAGGAGGATTCTTTATGGGTATTAAACCGTTAAGCGACAGAGTTGTCGTGAAGATGCTGGAGAGCGAGGAAACGACAAAAAGCGGTATTGTTCTTCCCGGTTCCGCGAAGGAGAAGCCGCAGGAGGCTGAGGTCGTAGCGATCGGCCCGGGCGCAGTAGTGGATGGAAAGACCGTTCCGATGGAGGTTAAGGTTGGAGATAAAGTGCTGATGAGCAAATATGCCGGCACGGAAGTCAAATACAACGGAACCGAGTACACGATCCTGAAGCAGGGCGACATCCTGGCAATCGTGGAATAATATTAGGAGGAGATCTGTATGGCAAAGGAAATTAAATTCAACGAAGATTCAAGAAAGGCTCTTGTAAAGGGTGTTGACCAGCTTGCCGACACCGTAAAGATTACGCTGGGACCGAAAGGAAGAAATGTTGTTCTGGACAAAAAATTCGGCGCTCCGCTGATCACGAATGACGGCGTAACGATTGCAAAGGAGATCGAATTTGAAGATCGCTTCGAAAATATGGGCGCGCAGCTTGTCAAGGAGGTTGCGACGAAAACGAATGACGTTGCCGGCGACGGTACGACGACGGCGACGCTTCTTGCTCAGGCGATTATCCGGGAAGGATTGAAAAATATCGCTGCCGGCGCAAATCCGATGATTCTGAAGAAGGGTATTCAGAAGGCCGTTGACGCGACGGTGGAAAGCATCCGCGAGGGCAGCCAGAACGTTCGCGGAAAAGACGATATTACACGTGTTGCTTCCGTCTCCGCAAATGATGAAAGCATTGGCGTGCTGATTGCGGATGCGATGGAAAAGGTTACGAACGACGGCGTTATCACCGTTGAAGAATCGAAAACAATGGGCACAAATCTGGAAGTCGTGGAAGGCATGCAGTTCGACAGAGGCTACGTTTCCGCCTACATGGCTACGGATACGGATAAAATGGAAGCCGTTCTGGATGATCCGTATATTCTGATTACGGATAAAAAGCTTTCCAATATCCAGGAAATCCTGCCGATTCTGGAGCAGATCGTACAGCAGGGCAAGAAGCTCCTGATTATCGCGGAAGACGTAGAGGGCGAAGCGCTGACGACGCTGATTGTCAACAAACTGAGAGGTACGTTTGCATGCGTTGCGGTAAAAGCTCCGGGCTTTGGCGACAGGAGAAAAGAAATGCTGCGCGATATCGCGATCCTGACGGGCGGCGAGGTCATTACCGAAGAGCTTGGCTACGATCTGAAGGAAACGACGATTGAAATGCTTGGCCGCGCAAGACAGGTCAAGGTAGCGAAGGAGAACACCATCATCGTAGACGGTGCCGGCGACAAGACGGAAATCAAGAAGAGAATTCAGTCGATCAAATCTCAGATCGAGGAAACGACCTCTGAATTTGACAAGGAAAAGCTTCAGGAGCGTTTGGCAAAGCTTTCTGGCGGTGTAGCGGTGATTCAGGTCGGCGCTGCTTCGGAAACCGAAATGAAAGAAAGAAAGCTGAGAATCGAGGATGCTCTTGCAGCTACGAAAGCAGCGGTAGAAGAGGGAATCGTTGCAGGCGGCGGAACGGCTTATATCAATGCGATTTCTTCCGTTGCAAAGCTTCTTAAGACGACGAGCGGCGACGAAAAGACAGGCGTTCAGATTGTAATGAAGGCGCTGGAGGAACCGGTAAAGCAGATTGCTATCAATGCCGGTCTGGAGGGCGCAGTCATCGTAGACAAGGTGAAAGCTGCGAAGCCGGGCATCGGTTATGATGTGCTCAGCGAGAAATGCGTAGATATGATTGCTTCCGGAATCGTAGATCCTGCGAAGGTAACGCGTTCTGCGCTTCAGAATGCGGCATCAGTGGCTTCTATTCTTCTGACCACGGAGGCAGTAGTGGCCGATATCCCAGAGCCCGAGCCGGCGGCTCCCGCCGGAGGCGGAATGGGCGGAATGTATTAATAGATTCCAGCGCTTTGACAAATAAAAACAGATCCGCAGGCAGTATCAGAGCTGTCTGCGGATGTTTTTATTTACGGCGCGGACTGCGCATGCTATAATAGAAAAAACATATTGCGGCAAGGATCGATTATTTTGAAGAAGACGATATCATCACTCCTTTTTACCATTGTATTATGCGTTTCTTTTTTATCCGGATGTATTTTGGACGAGCTGTCCCTGAATGACGTTTCCTTTGGGGATTTCGTTTCCCAGGAGCCGGCCGGGACGCCGCCGCGCGAGGAAATTGTGCCCGGCGCTGCCGGCGAGCTTACAATCAGCTTTCTTGACGTGGGACAGGGCGATTCTGCCTTTGTAGAGCTGCCGGATGGAAAAACCATGCTGATTGACGCCGGAGAAGCAGAGGCAGGCGAACGAATTGTAAGCTTTATCCACGAAAAGGGCTACAGAAAAATTGATTATTTGATCGCGACGCATCCGCACGCCGATCATATCGGAGGGATGAAAGCAGTCGTTCAGGCTTTTGAAATCGGAGAGATTTACATGCCGAAGGCTTCTACGAACACGAAAACGTACGAAAATCTGCTGGAAGCGATTTCCGAGAAGGGGCTGAAAATAAAAACAGCACAGGCCGGCGTACAGATTTGCGCGGGCGTGGAACTGCTGGCGCCAGCCGGCGAAAGTTATGAAGAATTGAACAATTACTCGGCGGTGCTCCGCATTGTCAACGCAGAGCATCGGTTCCTGTTTATGGGAGACGCGGAAATTTTGAGTGAAGACGAAATTCTCGAGGCAGGATACGATGTGCGCGCCGATGTGGTCAAGGTCGGACATCACGGAAGCGGAACTTCTTCCGGAGACGCCTTTGTAGAAGCGACCGGCGCACGATACGCGATTATTTCCGTCGGAGCCGGCAACAGCTACAACCATCCGCACGTTTTTGTTGTCGAAAAGTGGCAGGCCGCAGGCGCGCAGATCTTTCGGACAGATGAACAGGGCACTATTACGGTTCGTTCCGACGGAACGGAGCTTGAAGTGACCTCCGAAAAATAAAGGAGTGGTCAATCATGCAGCTGATTGTCGATCGCTTTGAAGGCGATTACATGATTGTCGAATATACAGATCAAGAAGGAAAACAGCGCTTTGCAAAGCTGGAAAGGGTACTCCTGCCTGAGGCAAAGGAGGGCGACGTTGCAGAGCTTAGCGTCAGCCGCGAGGCAACGCAGGAAAGGGCAAAAAGAATCAGCAGGCTTATGGATGAGCTGTTTGAATAGGCGAGGGAGGCTTCACAATATAAAAAATAAGAGCCTTTCGTTTCCTGCTGTAACGAAAGGCTTTTATTGGCGCACCCAGCAGAGCTCGAATCCACAACCTTCTGGTCCGTAGCCAGACGCTCTATCCAATTGAGCTATGGGTGCAACTCTTTGTGCAGAGAAACCAACTGCTTGGTCTTCTGAACAACGAAAAGTATTCTAACCCATTCGTTACGGTTTGTCAACACAAAAAAGAAGTTTCTTACGGCTTTTTCTGAAACAGGCCAAATACATATTCTTCAGCGGGATCGCGTGCTTCCAGAACCAGCTTGTAATTTTCAAATAAATGCGGAATGCTTTCCTCCGGAACGATATAGGCAGGGTTCTGAAAATGATAGCCTCTTGTTTTCGTGATCGAAGAGATGTAATCTTTTTCGATGGATTTTTCAGCGCCGTTTATCCGTACGACGACAAAATCGACGATTTTGTCGTCAATCAGCTCTTTCTGCTGCTCATACATCTCCGGGAGCGCATCGTACGGAATATTAACGCGGCAAAAGTATTTGTTGACCGGTGAAATGCCTGCCGTCAGATAAAAGCCCTGGTCAATAAAGCCGTAATTCAGCAAGGTTGGATTTTCGATGCCGGAGCTTTTGATATAGGATGCAAACTGAAACTGCGGATAGGCGGTTTTTTCCAACCCGTAAAACGGCAGGCAGTTGCTGCACAGAACGGCAGCGGCAAGACAGAGCGGCAGAAAAAAGAAAAATGCCTTTTTTGCATGCGAACAGGCCCATTTCAGCGCACGAAGCGTTTTGATCTCCTCAAACACAAATACGATTCCAAAGAGCGCATAGAGAGCCAAGATCAAATAATAATACGTATACCAGCGTCCGCCGAAAAATACGCCGGCATATAATCCGACATATGTGATCAGCGGAGAAAAAACACGGAGCTTCACCAGGCGGATCAGCCCGTACACAGATGCCGCAATCAAAATGAGATTTCCGATCAGATTCCGTCCCATTCCGAAAAGAATGGAAGCCAGACGGGGCAGAAGGCCTGTGTCGTCCTTATACAGGAAAATATTACAATAAAAATACGTATACAAAAAATCATACAGCGCATCCTTATGACAAAAATACAAAATCCATGGAAGCGCCGTGACGGCAAAGCCTGCAAAAAACAAAAGAACGCGCAGGACAAACATTCGGAATTCTTTCCGAAAGAGCAGCGGCAGAAACGTCACGCAGCTCCATCCGATCCAGAAGCCAACCAAATTGAATTTAATCCACAATACCGATCCGAAAAGCAGTCCGTTTAAGAAAATTACTGCCGACGACTGCGGCTTCGGATTTGGATGCCGCGGAAGCGGAATGGCTCTTAGCAGATAATACATAGAAATCATCAAAAGCGGCAGACAGAGCTCCTCCACATTGTCGCCGCGCTGGAAGCATTCCGAACAAAGCAGCACAACGGAAAGGAGCATCGCAGAATAAAAGGAAAATTGGCGATTTGTAAAAAAAAGCGCGGTTTTATAGGCAAATATCAAAAAAACAGTTAAAGAGACAATTTCAATCAGATAGATGCCCAGAAAGGAAGTTTCAGAGATCAGTGCGGCGGCGGCATGAATAAAATAAGTCAGCGGCCCCTTGTGCTCGAATAAGTCGCGGTAAATGACTTTTCCGTTCAAAATTTCCCTGCCGACGGTAAAAAATACATTTTGATCTACTCTGTCATGGAGCGGGAAAAGAAAAGAGCACATGGAACAAACAGAAAGCAGAAGTGCGGAAAATACCGCAAAAAAAATGAAAATTCCGTATTTTTCCCAAAAAGCGTTTCTTTGATTCCGCATCCTGTCCTCCCGATCAGCCCTGCAAAATTATAAAGCGGGAAGGGAGGATTGTCAAATTATACGGTAACAATATAATCGCAGCTTTCTCGGATCCCGCAAAACTCAAAATACCGATTTTCCAGGGGAATCCATAGCTCCGTAAATTTTTTCAGCTGTTCCGGGCCGCTTCTGTGCAAAATGCGATCCTGCTGAACCTCCGGCGGAATCTGGAGAAAAACTTTCAAATTGAGCTCAGCTTGCCAGTCCGGATGCATGCTGTAAACGCCCTCAAAAATATTTACGGTTGAATGCGGAGCTGTTTTTTCAATATATGAGGAATTTTTACAGGAAAAGGCCCGATAGGAAAAGGTTCTGCCTTTTTCAAGCCCCTTTATGATTTCTTTCACAAAGCGCTCCGAATCGATATTGCCGCCGGGAGTATCGAGACGAGCCTCCGTTCGTAACTGCGGAGGAAGAAAAAAATCATCCATGTGAAACAGCGTCGCTCCTGATGCGGCGGCCAGCTGGGCGGCAAGCGTGCTTTTTCCGCTGCCGGAATTCCCGTCAATCGCAACGAGACAGCGGCCTCGTTCTTTTCTGATTTCTTTTATTCTGTTGAGAATCACATATGCCGCCTCAGCACGCGAAATCTGCATTCCAATCACTCCTGCGAAAAAAGTTGTAATTATCCGGAATTGGGTTATAATTACACGGTATGGATATTATACCAAAAAAGAAACAAGATTGGAAGCGATCAAAGGAGGCGCAGCAGCGTATGTATGAGAATGAGCAGAATCCTCCCAAAAAGAGTATGATAATTCTGAAGGCAGTGCTGATTCCATGCCTGGCATATTTAGCATGGCAGGCGGTGAATTATATCGTTCAGTACGCCGCGATTTTTCTTTTTTCCATCTACGCCGTACGAAATCACTCCGGAGCGAATGAAACGGAGCTGAATGAGCTTGTTTATGCGCTTTTCTATCGGAATATTTCGCTGCTCTATATTTTAGCGGCGCTGCTTCTGCTTCTCATTTTGTATCTTGTAAACCGAAAGGTCGGGTTCTCCCGCATGATCGGTATTAATACGCGCCGGCTGGGCGGGGCGCTTTCCATTTCTTCTTTGGCGATCGGCACGTTTCTGGGCGTTTCGTTTAATACGCTTCTGAATCTTATTTCCGAACGGCTGCCGGAAAGCTGGGTACAGGAAAACCAGGAGAGCGTCAGCGCATTTGACGGAGGCAGCGTTTTGCTTTCTTATATGGCGACCGTAATTGCTGCGCCCGTAGTGGAGGAGCTGCTGTTTCGCGGATTCCTCTACAATGCACTCAAAAAGATCCTCGATACCGTTCCTGCACACGTAACCACGGCTTCTCACAGACTTTCTGTATTGACGGCGGCGCTGATCACCTCCGTACTGTTTGGCGTTTATCACGGAAATATATTGCAGGGCATTTACTCCGGTCTGCTTTCTCTTGTGATGGTCTGGCTGTATGAGATAACAGGCACGCTTGTTTCCAATATCCTGTTTCATGCGGCATTTAACTTTTCGGGCATCGCGACGTATCTGATGGTAGATGCGTATGGCCTGACTGCCAGTGTTTTGATTTCTTCTGTACTCGCATTGATTCTGATGGCTGCGACGGGGATTGCCTGCAGAAGACGAAGCCGCGGCGGTCTAAATACATAAAGGAGTATACGGAATGGAAAAAATCAAAGCTCTCTGGTTAAAATATAAGCAATTTATTTTATTTTGCTGCGTCGGAGTATCCAATACCGTAGTGGCGCTGATCGTCAGCTGGCTCCTTTTGCGGCTTTGCAGCTTATTTGATTTTGAGCTTGTGCTGTTTGGCTTTAATCTTGCTGCGGGGACAAGCTCCATCCTTGGAGATATCGCGGGAGCGGTGAACAGCTATCTTTTAAACAGCAAATTTGTATTCGACGGCAGAAACCGCCGGACAGGACCGAAATTTATCGCTGCGTTTGTAATATATGCCATAATGAGCGCTTTGCTTGTTATGCTTGTCAACAGAGCATTTTCGGTACCGGAGGACTACTGCAAGCTGATCGTTACGCCCGTTATGCTGGTTGTTAATTTTTTAATGAATAAATTTTGGGTATTCAAAAAAGAATCGGCCTGAAATTTGCTTTACATAAATTCGTTTATAATATACTAAACTCTATGCATAATATTCAAAAATATAAATAATTTTTGTTGACAAAATTTCTCAATTATAGTATTATCCAATTAAGCAGAAACAATAATTGAAAAATATTGGAAAATTTTCACACAGGAGGTAGAAAATGAAAAGAAATTTTGTCGGCAGTGTTTTTGCGCCGGTTCTTGCCGGTATCGTTTTAGGTACGGCCGTTCTTCCGGGAAAAGCTGTGGAGATTGTCAGCAGCGGCGTAAACGTACTTCAGAACAACACGTATCAGCTGGCGGAGGACGCATCCTATACAGAGCTGAAGATCAGCGGCGCGTTCGGCCCCCCAGAATATTTATTTTGTAGAGGCTGATCCGGAAAACGAGAATTTATATTTTAAGCTTGGATTTGGCGGAGGGCCTTCCGGAACTGTTACCTCAAAGGCCACGGTGCTGAATACCGCGAACGCATATCAGAGCGCGATGGAGGACGACGTGCTCGCTGCGGTGAATGGCGGCTTCTTTTATCAAAGCAAGAACCTGCTGAACGCTTCTGATCAGTATGCCGGCCCACAGGTTTCTACGCAGCTTCTCAGCGTACCACGGGGAATTCTAATGACGGACGGTGAAATTCTTTGCTCGCAGCAGCTTCTGGCGGAGGCGCCGTCCGGAGCCGCGTCGAACGCGTTTGGAATCACGGCGGATGGAACGGCCGTGATCGGGTGTCCTCAGATTGCAATTACCCTGACGAATCTTACGGACAATACCACTGCCGCCGCGGACGGATTAAACCGCCTGCCCGTAGATGACGCCGTCCTCGTTTATAACGATAGACTTGCAGCCTCCAATTATGCAATGAGCGACGCCGTCGATTATGTTGTTGCCGTAGATTCGACCAACCGGTTTTACAACGGCAGCACGGTAACGGGAACCATTGTATCCGTGGAGCATGCCGCCGCATTGACCAGCGGCAGAATCGTAATCACAGCAAGAGGAAGCGGCCTAAACCGGCTTTCCGGCTATTCCGTCGGAGACCGCGTTTCCGTGTCCGCAGGTTTTGTGTCCGACAGTACTGATGCTTCGAAGCTTTCTGTCTGGAATAACGTGCAGGAGGCGATCGGATCGATCCATATGCCGATCCTGAACGGCACGATCAGTCCGGCGTACGCAAACTATGCATATAATTATGGGAGCTCCGCGATTGCAATCACATATGACGGAACGGTGATTCTCAGTGCGAACGACGCGTATTATGCCGGCGGAAGCGCAGGTCTCCAGTTCAGATATATGGATGATTTCTGGGTAAGCAATCTGAATGTAAAGGATATGCTGCTTCTGGACGGCGGAGGGTCTACCAGTATTGTGGCGGATCTTGGAAGTGGTCTTACGTTCCGGAACAATGCGGCGGATTCTTCCGGACAGAGGAGCGTTACAAATACAATGATGCTGATCCGGAAGGCAGAGGATAACTATATCAATACGATTGATTTTCCTGCGCAGGCCAGCGCAGTGAGCCAGAAGGTTTCGGTATCGGCAGAACGCGAGATCGGCGATTCCGCTGGGCTTTATCTGCAGGGCTGGTCTGTTCATGAGGACGGGGTAAGCGGCTATCAATATCGGATCGACAATGGCTCGTGGAGCAGTCTGAACGGAGGATACCGTGCGGACGTCGCAGCTGCGACAAGCGGCTACGACTGCGACATTAATTCGTTTCAGCAAACGCTGCAGATTTCATCTCTCACAGTGGGGAGCCATGTGATTGCGCTCCGGGGGCTTGACGGGAATCAGGAGCCCTATGAAATCGCAACTGTTTTCCTGACAATCCTTCCCGTCGGCAGCACGCTTGGAAACTACAGAAGCCATATTGATACGGTAAATGAAGGAATCGGGAACGGGATTGTTACTGCCCTCCAAACGCTTGCGTTCGGCACCGCGGCGCTGCCTCTTCAGGGCTGGACACTAAATGAGCATGGAATTGAAGACATATATTATACGATTGACGACGGAGATGTACAAACGTTTTCCGCTCTGTGGTCGCGCCCGGATGTGCTTGCGGCGTTTCCGGAGTACAGCGAGTCCAATTCAGAGCTGAACGCATTCAGCGGCAGCATCAATATCTCTTCTCTGCCAGTAGGGACGCATTCCCTGAAGATTCATGCGGAAAATAAAACGGGAGCCGTATATACAATTGCCGAAATCACGCTGAATATCATAAATTCCGGAGATTATGTCAACACGCTGGATACCTTTTCCGGAGGCACTCAGAGCAATGCAGTCATCTATGCGGAAACCTCCGTGAGCGCAGGTGAGCAGACACTTTATGTTCAAGGATGGTCTGTAAGTAAGGCAGAGACGGCAGCCTTTCAGTACAGTATAGATGGCGGCGCCTGGGCTTCACTCCCAGCGGATTACAGGAGCGATGTAGCGGCGGCTACCCCTGGCTATTCGGCGGTTTATAATGCATTTGCCGACGATATTGACATTTCCGGGCTATCTTCCGGGAGTCACACGATGCTGATCCGTGCGGGAACTTCGGTGGGAACCTATTATCAGGTTGCTGAAATCACGATAAATATCGGCTGAGCTTTGATGGAAGACGTGTAGGTTTGTCAAACATATGTTACAGCGAGGATAAAAAATGTTCCAGGGTTTG